>BNJU01004061.1_pt1 | contig 245993 bp, 263 predicted proteins | sample 8539281 | NCBI WGS metagenome assembly BNJU01 (sample SAMD00202456, study PRJDB9452) | human saliva metagenome | isolation source: human saliva | place: Japan | reverse complement strand
AAATATGATCAAAATATATAATATCCACATTATTCAAGAATATGGTATTATATCGAAAAAATAAAATTTGTTGAAAGAATTAATCAACCAGATTATCTGTCCTATATAAACCCACAGCTACCACTATATTTCACATCAGTGAGATTGGAGAAAATACTTGTTATAAAAAGAAATGATCGAACTGCGATTATACCGTAAAGCAAATCAACAACGCAAGTTTCACATCTGCCTATTACCTAATTACAACAGAATAGCTAACATAAACTCATTACATTTGGTATTCAAAGCTATGCTTTTATGCTGTAATAGCAATACTATTGCAACCATTTCAATGCAATAGTTTAAAAAGTAAATAGTTACGCGGAAAAATACATAAGATATCATTTGCCAATCACAACAAACAAGATATTCACGATTTATATTTGTTAGAATATAAGAATATCTTCGAAGGTGATGGAACGAACAATATTGAACCTATTCCATCATTTTGTTCCTTTTGCAACTGTTTGTTGAAAGATTTGCTTTACTTTCACGGTTTTAGATAATGAACCATTGTAGAAGACAAGACAATATCAGAACCGACAGGCAATGGATACCAATGTCGACAAGTATCACGACGGTGGTTACCGCTTAGTATCAAGAATATCATACCAAGTCGTTGTTTATTGATAACCAACGACATTTCACAGAATGTCGTTGCAAACTATCTGGAACCTGTTCATGCGTGTAGTTTCAGCCAACAGCGCCTGCCTGCAGTATGCCTTTATAGATCAAAGATCAACATACTTACCTTAGTACACACTGCAATGTCATCCAAAAGTGAAACAGTAAGAGCACATGTTAGCTTCTGGCTAAGATATATCTAATTGGCACCTCTGAAACGGCGATAGTCCTACAATACACCATCAATAATAAAGCACATGGAACCTGAGGCAGCAAAACTCTTGTTATAGAAAATGGTTACAATTATAAGAATAGATCAAAGTCATAAACCCCATCGACTATCATGCCTGTTGAGCTGTTGCATCAGTTCTTCCTGCTATATCTACAATGAATGATGCGGTTATCTATAACAATACACACAAAATCATATTCAAATTAGTAGAATTAACATCACACTACATACTACCACACCAAAGCAGCACAAATATACAGAACAAAAACTCCAACAAGCAACAGCAATTCAACTGAAGTTATAAAAGTAATCAAGAGGGGACATACCAAACCATGTTCGGCATGTTACATGTCCATCTTTTGGGAAGATGAAAGATGTAAAGCTGTTTCTAACCAAAAACCAACTAACATTGCGTTTATGATCCAAGTTTGCTGAATTAACAGGTCAGCAAACATGTATTACATAACTGGCTGAATCAACGGGAAACGTGATGTCGTTCGGTCGTGGTGATGGCAATTTTGCGGAATATTGCACCCTTGAAGACATCAAAGGATTGCATGGATTCTACAAAAAGGCAGAAAAAACAACTATCACACCAATCATTGGAAATGGAAAACCTATTCTTTCTTTTTTTTGGACAAGATTGTTTCCTATCCGCCGTTATCTGCTCTATATCTATAGAAAGTATTCTCAAAAACATCATTCATCATCAATACAGAAGAACATCAATATGAAGACAAAAGAAAGATTTATTAAAAAGAAGTCAGCAACCATCCAATACTGCAGACAAGGAAAACCAATGATAATTTTTAGCGAAACTGCCTGTACAACGAATCGTCTGCGCTTTATGGAGAGAGATTGAAGGTAAAGAGACAGCTGAAGAAACTTTTAAGAGATATTCTTTTAGAGCATTAAAAGAGGAACTGAAGTGGTATTTTACTGATGTTCAAAAAGCTAATTCAAACATGGAGAAACTTCCCATTAAATTGAAGAATATAGAACTATCAGATAGGTGCCTTTCTCGTGATATATCCTAATAAATCAAGTATATACAACGAAAGAGCTATTTAAGCCACAAACACATTATCAAATCAATGGTTTCTTCAAAAGGAACTGTAGAATTGATTTAACACTGCATTATATTTTCAAAACAACATAATGCATAGCAAAATAGTGAAAAGAATAATCTTACTGGTAAATACTATCGAATAATAGTTTTAATTATTAAAACACAGGCAGCATAGAACCACCATATAAAACGCTGCTATGTGGATGTTATTAATAACATTCACTCTTATGTTGTCGTTAAGAGTATCCACTATCATGCAAAAGAGTCACGATTGTGACAAAACACAGAAAGCACAGCCTGCACAACAGTCAAAAGGTATAATGTTCAGTACTGTGTTCCAAAAGTTAATGCTATAAAAGAACACCATTACATCACACCAGCTCACTTATTGTAAAGTATCTGTCATTCGATACACCTTGTGTTTATCTTTTTTAGAATTTTATCGATAACATCAATTCTCCACTATCTTCTTGGCATAAAGCATAAAAGAAGAATGTAACTTACTGTGTTTCTTTTGTAAACATATATCGAAGTAAAATGATAGATACGTTCGCTTATACGGGTAAATATATATATAATTAAGGTGTAAATAATATCACACTTATTTACTTTGGGTATGTTATGAAAAGATGGCATCATTGTGTAAGTCTTCACAACAATATTAGGCTTAGACTTTAGCTCAATAGCTGCCATTAAAGTTAATGTAGGTTTAAGAAAACAAACCACATAATTTTCTATTTTAAGATGAAACAAAATGTTATCACTGGTTTCAGCATACTTGTTCTTGGGGCTATCTATCTCGCCTGCTTTTGCACAAACACCAACAGAGTTAACGTGAAGAAAGTTCCATTAACTACACTTTAAAGATAAGGAAACCCTATTACCCGTCTATGATGTAAATTGGATTAATCAAGAGGCTATCTCCAAGCAATAGTCAGGTTTAATTACCCAAAAGGCATCAAAAGACCGATGGCAAGTTTCAAGCATTGGATATAAAACTATTCAATTGCACTTTTGGCGATATTGAACAACAAAATGGGCAGAATGTCATTCTACTTTATTCCCGATACAAACGCTTAGACGAAGTAGCAGTAAACTAAAGTAGTGTGAGGTTAACTCGTTTATCAACCATCAACCTGCCAAGCCATTCAAGGCGCAATGGGCAAATCTTTTGGCTTCATTACTGAGAGAATGTCAGCGGCGAGTAGTAGTATTCAAACAGGCACACATTGCTAAACCAGTTATATGGTATGTATGGCAACCGAATTTGATGATAAACAATGGCGCAAGACAAACAGTGGTCAACAGAAAATTAGACCATGCAATTGAAATAGATAAATAATAGTGCTATCATCAGTAATTACAGGCAGAGTCTGTCTGTTATGGCTCAGAAGCATTAGGAGGAATTGTTGTCTTGAACAAAACACTTCCATATCAAGAAGAGAAATAGATTCAACACTTTACGGAAGCAATGGAAACGTCAGTTGTTAGAAGCAGAGGGAACAATGTTAACCACCAAATATATCAAATATACACCACAGAGCTATTCATATTCAAAAATAATGAGATGAACAGGAAATCTGTTATTCAATATATTGAATATGATTTAGTATCTATATACAAAATGGTTAAAGCATAAGTAGTAACGAGAAAATTTAGTTTATTGCAACCAAGTCAAAAAGTTTTGGGACATGATTAATAATTTACAGCCTATGGGCTTATGACATCATACTAGTAATAAGCCATACAACTTAGAAGTTTGGACCACCGGGAGAACTCGGGAGTTTTCTGCAACCCGGCGTCGCAGCAATGAACTGTTGAAATTTTGGATGCATCCTCTCTCCTCTCCCTCTCAGAACAGGCATCCAGGCGACCACGGTGTCCATAACCGTTTGTCCTGGCAGGTCCCAACAAATACAGTCGAACCCATCTGTTTTCTCCTCAGCCCCATTAAAGACAGCCAGCATACCCAAAATGCCACTGCCATGTAAAACAAACACGTTTTTAATCTCAAAGGACTTTATTAGTTTTACCCACTCTGCTTATAACTTTTGGAGCAGAGATTAAAATAGAATGGAATATTAATAATAATAACAAATTGCGCAATTATTTACGTCAGTACAGGGTTACCAGCACAACCAGTCTGCATTACGCTCACGATATGGTCGTCGCGATGTTTGTTGTGTAGCCTTTAAATCGGTAATGGCAGAAATAAATTGAGGCAATGCAAATTGACCAGAAGAACAACCAACATTTTTAAAGGTTCTTTCTCCTCAGTGCTCAATATCAGTATCTTAGTAGCACGATCCTGATACCCTAGAGGATCAAACCAGAATAAATTACACGAAGATCCCACATAAGTTGAGGTTGAACTTATTGAGTGTCATATGCACGAAACTGGAACATTATTGGAGACTTTAGGCGGTCCCTCATCAAAATCCTGGAGAGTTAATGCAGTACTTACGCCGCATACAAAAGGTGACTTATGAACTTGTTCAGGCAAAAGTAGCAGAGAATAAAGTGAAGAAATTCTACGTGATCCAAGCTGCAGAATACGGTATCCTAGTAAGATCGAAACCCACCCACCCACGTTCATAAATACTATAACAGTAAGGCATTTATGAATCAATAGTTATCGATGGAGGTCATGATATTCACTAAAACACTTTTGCAGTTGAAAACAAAGATTTGATGACTGCAATGCTAAGACTTCAAACACTTCAACTCTCGATAACATCAGAATAAAAACAATATATCATCTGTAAGAAACGATGGCAAAACCAAGAAGTCTGACTAATCCATTGGCTTTAAGGAGCTAAAGTTCTTTTAAAACAGAACTATTGATTTAAGAACCAGCTATATCATGGTTATAGAGAAAGAAAGATCCTAAAACACAAGCTTAGTCCATTTAATGCTGCCCTTCATATCAAATTCAGCAAGGAACATGGGACAATAACTTCACTTGGTTCCCGTTGTTGTTTACGCTGTAGAGAAGAAATTTTGACGAACTTGAAGAAACATTAGACGCTAAGAACAAGCCTGAAAGCGAATATAGCGAATCAAGTAAAGAGTTTATTCATGCAATAATGAAGGCCTTTAATACCACAGAGGCAGTAGAAGACTATAAGACTCATATTGCTGACACAAGCACGTTGAATCGGGTACCCTGGTTATAATATCATCAATAACAACTAAAAAGATATTAGGTTCACAAAAGAAAGTATTCATAACTTAGCTCATTGTATTTACATAGAATGCAATACTTTTTTCTTTTATCCTTCTAACCTGCCAATCAGTACTATGTTTTCAATAAGAATGCACTTTTACAAAGAAAAGTCATTCTTGCATATTTTTGTACATTTGCATCAATAAAACACCACTTATGATGAAAAATAAAATTTTGTAGCAGCACTACTAGCTTCTACCCTATCAATGAACGCCCAAAACAGAAACTCCAAAGTGGGTTACTGATGTTAAAATTAGTGTTATGGAATTTAGATTACAACGCAAGCACCAAAAAGGCAATCATTCTAATGCTTTAACTGTCCGAATATTTGAAAAGCTCACTGGGTCCACATGAACCACCAAAATAATAATGAAGAATAGATGGTGTTTATATTTGGGAGGCAATCAGAGTCTGCCAGAACCACTGACCACCAAGAAAGACCAAGATCTGGCCCAAAATATAATAAATTATAAATATATCCATTAACTTATGAATACAGAATGAATTAAAATGATTACATGACAAAGAACCACAGGATTGAAGACAGAAGACTGCAAGCACAGCTGGGACCCACTGACCACCAAGAATAATACTAATAAAATAATAGATTTAATTATCATCCCCATGTCAACAGCAGCCAGCAGATTTTACCAGAACTGATGAACCACCCAGGCCAGACACTTATGTCCAGACACCATCCACCACCATCTGCACTGATATGAAGATTTCTGCTCAAGAGAACTTAGATTCAAATGATCAGCCACCAGAGGCAACAGCGAAGGAAGAACACATTGACAACGAAGAATTATTATACCCTATCGAAACGAAAGGTTTTAATTTACCTTGTGATGTATATCACCTATCTTATGGATTTATTCTGTTTGAACTTGAATATCTGTCTATCAAAGCCAAACGCAGTCATTGAAGCTGAAAAGGAACAACTAACATTCCCAAGGGCATGGCACATTTTCAGAGAAAACCAATATCTTACATCAATCGTCTCTAACTATACGGAAGACGAACAACAAGATCAAGAAAAGAGTATTCGCTATCAATAAGCACAGCTGAAACGTTGCAGCAGTAGCGATTTTATTTGTTGTTCTAATGCTTATCCCCACCCCATTGCTTCAACAAAAGGACAAATTAATACAGAGGAATCATTACACAAGTCTTCTTTATAAGATCATTCCAATGATGTTATCACTGAAAACTGTGTGTAAACTAATTTGAAAGATCGCAAAAGTCACAAACAAAAAGCATGGGCAGTTAAAGCTAAAGAAGTCGTTGGAGGAAGTTAATACTCCAAAGAAACAAGAAACATTCTATAATTATCGTTTTAGCAAGTAGAATTACTAAGAAAATGCTGAAGCCTATACGAAAGTCTTAAAACAGAAGACTTGAAAATGCTGAATGATAGCTGAAGTGTCATGTTAAGGTTATTGTATAGATATGAATCTGAAAAAGAGGCATAAAGCAATGAACAAGCTTTAATAACAACCCCTGATTTTATAGATTGTTGGCAACAAAATTCAAGAATAAGAATGAAAGAGCAAGATGTCCTAAGTGCGATAACTATATAACTTTCGACGAAACGAAGTATCAAGCTGGACAATCACTATATTTTTCTTGCCCTGATTGCGGCAAAGAATTTGGCGTGGTCATGTTTCAAACTAAAGAATACTCAAAAGAGGAAGTTCTTGACGAAAATGCTAATGAGAAGGGTGCAGGTTCACCGTAAATAATGAAAATGGTCTATTATAAGCAGGTTATTCCCTTCTTCAAATGGGTGATAACGTGATTGGAAGATACATGAACAGTGGAATTAATTGCCCTATTGAAACCAATGATCCAAGTATTGATATGACTACTGCATCATTAATGAAAGATAAGAAAGGACAACTGAAAGATGTTCTTCAGATGGTCTGCTCACTGGAACATTGTGGATAACGAGATTTTAGGAGAGAACGTCGAGTGATTGAAGAAGGATCATTATTTAATATCGGTGCAACAAGCATAATCCTGCCTGCACAAGAAACTGGAAGAATAAGAGTTATATCTTTAGATTCAAACAAGAATATAAACAAACAAGATGTTAATAAAATTCCCATAACATCATTGGTTATAGAGGAATTTTCTTTATATCTCTGCTTGAACATCTCTACCCAGAGGGAGATAAGATTTTTATATTAGGATTCATTCTATTATAAGTAGAAAGTGCCTCAATAAAAGAAAAAAGAGCAACAGCTTTCTTACTATTACATTAAATATAAGGAAGAAAACCAGAATATTGGAAATCAATATGTATGATTATATTTATGTAAGCAACAGAGCGAGTCTCGAATTACAGTGTGATCTTCACTTGACCTGGTAGGCTGTCGCATTCTGAATCTTCTGCTATCTCACCACTTAGTTTTCACTTTCATTGTCGTCCATTCTATCTGCACCAACAATGACACACGCACCACGTCCGTTTGGATCGTACATTGTATACAATTCCCATAACTCCATTGCTATACTCTGCTGGGTCATTCAATCGCTTGATATAAGCTTCAATTTCATGTCTTGCACCTGGTCTTGCACCTCAATAGCATCACATACCTGTACACGAGCCAGCAGCATTCATTTCGATTTCATCATGGTGCACCGATGGCATTACAGACAGGTTTTTCCTGAGGCGCTTCAAAGCTTTGTCTACAGAGTGCATGAGTAACCACCTCTCATCGGTACCTTTCCATCATGAAGCAATCCTGCTCTCGCTTTCTTTGGCTTAAGCCTAATTTGAAGCCAATAGCACAGAGGTTGGCTGCTTCTTTCTATGTGTTGCAATAGGTTTGACCATAAGAAGAACGGTATTTCATCCACCTACAATACGAACAAGTTCTGATGCAATCCATGGGTTACCCAAGTCGATAACTGTTCAAGCCCAGTCTCAATGATTCTGTTTTCTAATTGTTTCTTTTTACTTTAGCCACAACTTCTTCAATTGTGCTGGATGGCTCCACTAATCAAACCAATTGATGAAGAGCTAATCTACAAACTTACGTCTTACAGGATCAAAAGCAGAAATAACGATTGTTTCAGGTGAGTATCATCTATGTCTGATTGCACCTGTTGCCGCCTCAGAGCACGGATATTACGGCCTTTCACGACCAATAATACGACCATTCTATCATTTTTAAATATGGAAAACGCTTTTACTGGAGTTCTCACTGCAGTTTTGTAGCTACACGTTGGTATGTGGTTTGAATAACAATTTTTCTTAGCTTGTGCATTTGCATTGCTTAGCTTCGTCCATAATCTCATTGATATAGCTTGCCGCATTTGTTTTTGGCTTCGTCCTTTAAGCTTCCTCACCAGACGGTTTCGCATCCTGCGCTCAAACTGATAGCTCTTCAAGCTCGCACGCTCTGAGTTTGCATCTTTCAATTCTTGCTTGTTGTAACACACCTTCTTTTCATTGTTCAATGAACTTGTGCTTGTTCAACTTCTTGCTGTCTTCCGAAGTTCTTCTGACGTTGATTCAAAGACAGCTCTTGTTTGAGCTTTTTGTTTTCGCTTTGCTGTATCTTTTGATTGCGTTGCTGTACTTCACGCCTAACTCTGCTTTCTCTTATTAAGAAACTTTCTTCTTACCTAAGTAGTTTCTTTTCTTTATAACCTCAGCATCCTTAGTATTGGCTATCATTTCATTGTATTTCTTTATAACGTATCGAAAAGGAAGAAACCTGCGCAACCAATTAAGTAATGTGATGATTTCGCAATCAATGTTCCAATATTTATTTTATACTTTTTAAGTTTAATTTTTTAATTACTAAAATGTATAACGGCACAAGAACAAAACAAAAGAAGGTTATTGTTTCTTTGCAAAGCATCACTAATAACGAACCAACTCGCCATTAAAGGCTTATTCATAATGTTATTTTCTTTCAATGCTGATTCGATATCAGAAGTCAATTCTTCGGGTTATTTTAGTCAATTCTCCTTGATCATATCTCCCAGATTCACGCGTTCATAGTGAGCGCAACATCAATAAGAGCCATATAAAGTAAATCTTTCTTGCCTATTGCATCTTGATACTTATTGGTGTGCTCATAGTATCATTAATTAATCCATGCTTGTCGATAATACACTTCTTCTTCAGGAGCGATTTCCACAGGAAAGTCCTACATACCGAGAGTGTTATCTTTCTTTTATATTGACTAGTTCAGACATCATTGAAACTATTTTCACCAATAGCGTAATACATTTGTTTACATCAATGAATTAATTTTGCAAGTCTCTGTTGTGCCTTTTCAACATCAACGTCTGAAACTTCAATCATTCGTGCTATTTTAGACTTGGTAATCATTCTGAGCCTGAGAAAACATCATTTTCGAGAGTTTGTATCTTTCTTCTTGACTTTCAATCATAAAGACACAATTCCTGCATTCTCCTTTAATGTCTTCATATTGAGAATGAGTTGCTGTGGCCTGCAGCAAATTGGAGCCAGATCATTATTGGTCATGAATGCTACATTTTGAATAAAAATAGGGTAAATATATGAAACAGCAAATTATTTATTATAAAATATTTATTTACCATTATCATCTGCTTTGTTTAGATTCTTCTTTGCAAGCATCACTACTTGATAAACAAAGTCGGTAACCACTTTGCGAGTATCCTAACCGTTTGTTTGTTTGGCGTATTCCACCACAGTTTTCATCACTCCAGGCCTGGTAAAATTGTTTTATTGAATATATCAATAACGGTTTTCTTCGGTCATTGAACAGATGGCACTTTAAAGAATGATGAAGACGAAGCTTAAAATCATCAAGTTGCTCGTTAACATTAAGAGATCTGACTTAATGTCTGAAATTGAAAGAGATAAGTTTGGTAACATCTTGGCAATTTATGACAATTGCGTCTAATACTTTGATCAATTTCTTTAAAGAAGCTAATATCGATAATATATATGCTTGTACTATTTTTTTTTTACAAGCTGGACTTCTCACTCACTCCAAGCTTATTATTTTGTGTTATACCTTTAAAGTGTGGCTTGCAAGTACGCAATCGGGCAACATAGCAAGATTGGTAATAATTACTGGCTGCAATTGAGGCTTGAAATACACTGAACTAATGTCATAAAGCCCATCCGCCTGTTTTATTTTTCTTTTGGTTTACTTCAAACAGTTTAGATATAAACTTCATGGACTATTTATAATGTTTTATTCGGAATATTCGATATTGTTTAAACAATTAGAATGAATAATCCTCGTTACCCGATGTCTGTTTCATTAGTCAACAATGCTTACAGGCAAAGGGTTTAAGAATGATTCTTTGCAAAAATACAATAAAAGTTTAACCTGCAAAATATTATTTTACCTTGTTATATAAAGTACATTTATACGTTATTTGAATTATTTTGGTAAAGAGAGAAACGATTAGCATCTATAACCTTTATCACCAAATAGTACTTAAGACATCTAACATCGCACACCACACATAACTATCATTCATTTCAAAGTGCTCTTCAATTGAAATCAGAGAAATATTTATTACATATTTTCACATATTAAAGAAAATAAAACTGTTAAAACATTTAAACATAAAAGATTGACAACTAAAAGATACGCTCAATATTTTAAACTTAAATATTTTGCTTCAATTAGGAAGAATTATAAGTATTTCAACCCAACACGCTACTCAAAAGACAACGGTAGCTATTTCATCCATATCATTATCATATATTTACAACACTATCTTTCAACACTTTAAAGACTAATAATCTACACTTTGCATTTAATACTATCATTATTATTTCCATTTTATTATGCAGCAGTTCGGCCCCAAAACACTTAACTTAAGAGATAAAAGCAATGCTTATATGAGTCAAATGAATGTTTTACACTTCAAAACTATACTTTTTTATATAAAGCAATGCTTTTTAGTATCTATTCTCAACTCATTCTCCTTACCAACTATACCTTCTAGAAATGCAAAAGATAACTTTCCACAAATCACTGCTCAAGATTCGTCCCCAAAGCCTTTTCACTTTAAGAGCGAAATGAACAAAATTACCCCACACTCAGTTTACTCAGCATCACACAACCTCAAATATAAAATAACGTTAATTCATTTTATAAACAAATCATTTACTTTCTAAAACAAAATAAGTTTCTCAAGAAACTTTTCTTTTAATTTTAAAATAACACGATAAATACAAAAAATCCTTTATAAATTGTAACTCTTCAAAATTTATTACCTTTTGTACAATATAAGTTATTAGAAATAATAAAGAAAGAATTAACTATCATTGTATTACATCTCATTTTGAAGATATTTCTGATTAAACAATACTGAATGAAAGGAATAATTTTGCAGGTGATTGTACTAGATTGTATCCTATCAAGCAAAAGCGAATAAACAGCTCATGCCAATCTAAGATAAACCGATGATTTACTATCCTTTATCGGTACTAATGCTTGCAGTGAATTCGAAAATTTTATCATTTCTACCCTTACGACCTACCATCTTCAAACGTTTACTTGGCGATGGAACCTCACTGGCGTGCAATTCACCTATGCAGAGCAGCCTGATGGATTAGTCGCTTTTATCATAGAAAAGAATTATCGGTAACGATAGCGTGCCGCTTGGTTTTAGAGACAATATCCTTTATGGTGCAGGATTTATGATTACAAAACAGTGTTATTGAAGCAGAACAAAACAATAAAGCCTATTTGGTTATGTTAATGACCCTGAGATGGTGTTGGCAACTTTCGATGAGAATAACAACTGCACAAGTATTGAAGAAAACCTCAAACCCCTGAAAGTAACTATGTTGCTAGAAATTTTACTACCCCAACAAAGGGTTTCAGGTTGCTCAGCCATTAAGCCTAGCGCACGAGGAGAATTTAGAAATCACTTCAGTAAACCAACACTATTTGGCACAAAACAAAGTTAAAAAGTACAAACTTACAGAGGGATTCGCTTGGTTAGATACTGAATCACCAAAGCTATTGAAGCAAGTGCCTTTATCGAAACAGTTGAAAACATAAGGATTGAAAAATTGCTTTTGCATTGAAGAAATAGCTTACTTAAATGGATGGCTAACAAAAGAACAACTCATTAGTTTAGCGCAACCAATGATAAAAAATCAATACGGTCAATACTTATTACATTTGGCTAAATATCAAATAGACAATAAAACAGATTCACAAATACAAAAGAAGAAAATAACTAGTAACAATGATACTCAAGAAATGATTTTCAAAAAGATTGATAACACTTTATAAAGAATAGCATCAGCATTAAAGAAGAAAAATAAAGAATTAATAACGAAGTATAAAAGAAAAATCGTTTTTGGATCAAGAAAATAAAAGAAGAAAAAGGAATTCTTTATTAAACTTACAGGCCTTAATCCACTCTATTATTCTCAACTGGAAGTGGATTGTTTTCAGTTCTTATATGTTCGGATTAGCACAAGCCTATCTTCGCTGCCAATAACCCTATCTATAGAGTTACAGCAAATGCTAATTAAAGAAGAAGAACACCAGAAGTAGTAGAAATAATTTACAAAATGCGACCAATCTTGGTACAGATCACCAACTCAACAGGTCTTTTTAATGAATTGAATTATTAATCGCATGACTTAGTTGAAGGCAGTAAGAGATTTAAGTTTATGTAAACTATAATAAGGACGTGAAGAATTACAATCTCATTCTTTATGGCAACCAATCAATCAATGTTGACATCGATCCTGCAACCCTACAGACCACGTCCTATTTCAGCTACAACTCGCCAAGGAAACAACTATCATGTCAAAGGTTCCTTAGCCTCCAATAGTGGTACTGAGAAGGAAAGGGTCCTATTCTATAGATACAGTACTTACAAAACCATCAAACCATTAACACTGTGCCGGAGTTCTTAGTTTCCGCCGTAATGAATCTATTCTCTTAACAATGGTGCAACAATGTTTGTAACCACAATCACCAGTAGCCGTTTATACTATGCAGGCGCATTGACCATCACCCCAAATAACAATAACAACAATTGCACAAATCTCTTACCGATGAGAATCCACAGCGTGCAAAAGACTATTTGGTTCAACTTATCAATGTTTACAACCGTCAAGCTAATGAAGAAGAACGAGATAGCAAGAAACAAGGAAGAATTTATCAATAGCCGTCTTGAGTAGAAAATCACGCTGAATTAAGCAACTGAAGGCGCTTAAAGTTTCAAAGAGAAACCGCATCGTTCAGATTGATGGAACGCTGGGACAAGCTATGGGTAACGCGATAATTATGAACAAAAGCTACAGGCTAATACTCAAGTGCTCATTGAACAGCATGAAGGACTATATGAATCAATCGGCACTAAATAGCACAAACGCTTCCATCGACGCTGGACACAGATCAAAGTACAACAGAGCTCAATTAATAAATATACTGAATCTAGTAATTTCTTGAGCTCAAATTCGGTCGCTTTAGGAAGCCCTCAGAGACTAGTCCTGTGGTAACAAGTATCAGCCACCAACCAGACGAATTGAACGAAGTATCCGCCGTGATGAGCCGCTCGTAAAAAGTATGGGAGATTCAACGCAACAGAATACGCTTTCACACTGGACGTGTGATCACACGGCCATAAGCGTAACCCCGAGCAAGAGCGCACCATGACACAAACTTGCAGACGACACAGATGTGAAGTCTGGATCCCTTATTTGATAAGTTGCTTCAAAAGTGCGTAAGAGAACTCTATTTCCACCCGCAGCAACCGCCGATAAGGGTCGATTAGTTGATGCTCCAAGCTCAATGGGTAAGTACAGTCCAAAAGAACGTTATCAGCTGTATTATCATTGGCATGAGTGGATAGGGTTTGGCTATTCCTACTCTAATTATTATGCCAGTTGGCAACTTCTTAACGAGCAAGATTGAAGGACACAATGATGCTGGAAAACCCACTAGTCTTCCCAACCTCTTTGCAGACGTCGCAGTGGCTAATGACATGCAAAACTAGAGGTGATATGTAGCTCATGAGAATCAAGCTAACTAGATGCAGAGATCTTTAGATCAATCCGTACAAACCTTACAGCCGTCTATGCTAAAGGAGGAACGAAAAAGTGCATGTTTGACCACAAATCCACATCAGGTGTTGTAAAGACATCAACGCTGCGAACCTGCAAGTGAGCTTTGCGCTCCTTAATAAAAAGGTTATTCCCATCGGACGGAGTATCCGTGGGGCCCTGCCTCTTGCATGAACCATCTCGAGATCGACAACCACACCAATGGTATTGCACAAACGTATTGGTCTTTTGGGATAATCCAACAAAAGAAGATACATCCGCAGACAGATCCTTCCTTCCAGGAGGTAACACAACCTTTGACCTATTAATGCCAGGGTCTCGTTCCTCCTAACCCCGCTGAGCTTTCTATTGCTCGTCCATCGTTAGTATAAGATCGTATCTGCTGGAAAGAGGATTATGATTACATTATTATTGGACACCCGCACCACTTCGGTCTTTGTAGCTCGATACTTTGCAACTGCACGTGTGTGCAACACAACAGTTTACGTATGTCGTGCAGACTTATACTCCTAAGGATAGCCTTCTAAGTCTCACTACCGCTTTTAGCAAGAGAAAACAAGCTTCCAACAGGATGAGCTCATTACGTAAATGGTAATCGACACGTCGAAGAAGAAGTATGGTTATTACTACGGATACGGCAAGTATGGTAAGTGTGGTAAATACGGGAAGATAATCGGCAAATACGGTAATTTGAGGGAGTTCTTACGGAAGCTCTGACGCGACTAGCGCAAATAGCCATTACGGAGACAAGAACGATATCTGACTGACAGTAGTCCATCCAAATTATGTAAACTCACCACTATTATTAAATGCAAGGCATGACTATTGCCGTAGATTTTGATGGAACAATCGTAGAACATAAATATCCTGAAAGTAGGACAAGAAGTGCCTTTGCCATCGACACTACTCTCCAAAATGCTTATCAAAGATCAGCACCGCTTGTACTACTGGAGTGCAGAGAAGGAGCCTCTTAGACGAAGGCTAAAGTTAGGAATGGTGTGTAGAGTGTAGAGACCCATGCAGCGAATAAAGATTATCCAGAAGAAGAAAAAGAGAAGAACGTAACCACTTTTCTAGAAAGCCAGCGCCGACTCTTTCATTGACGAGCAGGAAGGTTGGTGGACCACCTGAGTGGGGTCAAATATACTGCAAATGATTGAGCCAAACAAGACTGATGACAAATCATCAGAGGACAATTGTCAGTAAACCATAACCACCGAAAGAAACATTTGCAGTGAATTTCTAGTAACTCTGCAATCAGCTTAAAGGCAATCCACTAGCAAAATTGTCGAGTCTTATGATGTGAGGGACAAACGAAAAGTTAGAGATATATTTCTGTATGACAAAGAAAGTTGAAACAGTTTCTTCCGAACTCTCAAAGGTGAGGTCAAACAAAAGAAATTGTCTCCTTTTATTTATTTTCCTCCCAACATATCATATGAAAACAGCAGCAAAACTACGCAAAATCGAAAACCTTTAGTTAACAATTATAAAAATAAAATGATAAACCATATTTATATTTTAAAAGCTGTACATCTGCATGAACTAAAAGAGTAGGCAATATGTAATCTAAACAAACAGAGCGTACTTTGGATACTAGAAACTCATTGCACAACATGCAGGAACTAAACAAACGCTCTCAAAGAAACAAAGCAAATTCATTATTCCAGCAATAAGTTACTAGTTTGCTGTAAAGATTTACTCTATATAGAAACCAACTATTCTATATATATTTGTATCACCAAGAATTTGTGTTTATGTCTCGTACTAGACATTGAATCACTTAATCAGTGTATCAGCACCAGATTTTAACAAGCATACATTCTCGATAAAAGGATGAAGCACTCTCAACCAAATAGAAAGAAATTAAAACGAAAGGTTAAAATTAGACAGAGAAATTAATCTACAAATCCACGCATTTATGTTTAATTACATCTCTCAAAATGTGAGACAGTCACAGCCTGGCCAACTCAATATCGCAGATACACTAGAGTACACATCAGAGGTTACATACATGCCAAGCTCTGCATCTATCTATTCCCCAGCAACATTCCTGTACTCAATTATAAAAGTTATGCTTTTAACCTCAAAAGCATTGCCTTTTACCTTTGCTATATCATAGCTTTTTCAACCTACTATCCTTTACATCCCAAAGTGCAAGTATACCAGTAAGCTGAAAGAGACAAGAATATACCATTTAAATTATGTAGTCATTACATCCCAAAAGACAGGGTTTTGGAACGTTAATTAAAAGCCAAATCGAAGCCAAAATGCAAAGCTGTTTTTAAGTAACTTTGCACCAAATAGCCACACTGGACTAGGCTGAGAGCCTGCATAGCAGAAAAGCCAAGCGCCGCTCGTGACATAGCTCAGTGTTTTAGGAGCCACCCGTCACAAGATGGGTAGATGGAGGGCAACGGTCACCAAGTAATCGGACCTTTTGGACACCTTTTGCACCTCGAAAGAGCCCAACGATTACACTAGAAAATGAACATACTGGGAGCCTCAAACGCTTCAATGATTCCTGCTCGCTTTGGCATTAAGCTCATTGATGACAAAGGAATTACAGACACCTGTTGCCATTGAAAAGCTGATGAAAGAAGCAGAGATGATTACGAATCGTGAGAGCTGACAGAAGGTGAATTAACGACAGCAGTTGGTCCAAAGACTCAAAGCTCACAACTGCCCAATAGCGTCTTTTGGATTTCTATCTCATACAGAAGAGGCCTATCAGAGAGGGTGTACAACCCTGTTAAAGACTGAGGTGGATTTATCGCCCTTATACCCGCCGTAGGACTAGCAAGAGCCACTGGAGATTAGACTCAGGGAATGAATCGCCACCCGCTTATACGCTCTCGGGCCATGGTCAAAATAAAGCAGGGTCTTTATCAGTAGGAAGAGTTCAAACTCCTACGCTTGCGCTCACCGTTAATCGCCAAAAGGATCAGGAATCATCTCAGTAAGAGCCCTGGTACTCAGTGCTTTCTGTCGATACCAACACCCATTTTACAGCCACTGGCAAGTTTAGACAAAGAGAGGCGAAAAAGGCTGGCAGCAATAGAAGATTACAGAATTTTGAGGTTACAGATGTACAAAAAGAAGGAGGCACAGAAGCCCCTCCCTGACTCTTCTTCGACCTCAACCTCTTTGCAGGTAGAATGAACAAGAAGTATGGCTATTCCAGAAAACACACCAATTTGATACAGAGCTGAGACGAGCCCACAACATATACTCGAGTCGATATCACACCCAGCGATGACATCTATGCCAAGTGCCTAATATCTCTATAAGGTCGGCAAAGGCTCATGAGAAATCTTCTTTCAACTCTATGGGCAAGCAGCTCGTCAAAAGCTAGTATCGACAACCTGCAAAAGCAACTGACCACCACGCCATCATTCCCACTGGAGTTCCGCAGCTACAACCTCAGCGATATGGGATAAAGAACGTCGCATTACACCACTGCTCAAGCACGCTTTTATAGGTGTGTTCTATCCCGATTGTACTGCCACGATACAACAGCCCGAAGTGCGTCAAACAACATCGAGTTTAAGGCCACGGAAAAGAAATACAGAAGGTATGAGCGTATAAACGAAAACGAGGCACAAAACAATGATGGACGAGAGAAAGAAGGCGAAGAAGAACGCACTGCCCACTCTCACCATATGGAGAACAAGGCAGCCACGAACCAACTCTAAGTCAAAAGAACACCACCTCCACGAAATTGCAGCACCGAAGCCACTCCTTCTTTAGAGAGCGATGGAAAGCAGCTGAAACAGTCGAAGACGCACTTTGACGTCTGTTTCTCAAAGAAAAATGGAATTGACGACCAATCTCCTTGAGCTTGGAATTATAGGAGACTCTTTGTTCAAGAGGAAACTACATTCGCGCGAGCGAAAGAATATCCTGCCACTCCAACAGTGGTATTTCCAACCCATCGACACTATTCATGAAGAACTTTCAGTGCTGGAGCTTACAGGCATTTGGGAAAAGAAATTGCGGAGTACTGAGCACCAAAAATACGATCCTGCATCGCCTAATATGAGGAACCAGAGCAAACAAACTCAGATTTGTTCAGCAGGTTTTAAGTTGAGCAACTCTAATCGAAGAGTGCGCAACGAAAGAAGACCCCACGCATCGTTCAAAAAGAGGATAGCCAAAGCAACACAAAAGGCAAAAAGATGCTGCAGAAAGAAACAAAGAACAGTCTTTCACTACAAACATTGCAGGAACAGTGTGCTTTTCCACAATGCAGAGGGTATCATTATAGCCAAAGAGTGCTTATGCAACGACTGGAAGAACGCTGCAACTATCGCATCTCATCTCGATGAAAAAGTAAGATCCAAAACAGCAACAAAAGTAACAAAAAGCGTCTTTATCATAAACAGATATCAGTGAAACATTATAATCAATTACATATTATTATTCCTCTTGCTTCACGGTGGTTTCGATGGAGCAGAACGTAACATAAGAAAGGCGATGCGCGTTACGGAGAGTATTATGATGCAGCTGAACAATACCGCCGAGGTTATGCTTAAAATAGCTGCAAAAGATCGCTGTTGCGTGGTCAAACGGCCTCAAAAATGGCTTTTTGCTATCATCAATTTTACTCAAAAAGGCAATATCGGCCTATACAACAACTCCAACGCGACATAATCTCACCAGCTCAACATACATCGCAAAAGAACCATCTATGCACAAATAGCACTTTTAGTAGCAGGTAACCGCTACAGAGGCCATCAAAGAGTTTGTAAGCTATCCTCGATACTGCCACCTCAAAACACTATAGGTACACGGATCGCAAACGCTGCAATGCTATTAAGGCGTAGAGATAGGCTCAAGCATACAGTTAAGCTGCTATGGACGTGATGACCAAGACGGAAGCGATTACCGTCCCATGGTCCCGGTAAGTACGAAATCAATCGACTTTATTTCTCATCTACACGCAATGAGGCAATGGAGACGACAAATGGAATTAGCGAGTGAACAAAGAATGGCTGATATATTTGTATCGAAAGAGATTTCGATAAGCGATGCGGAGTAAGTCTCGAACCAGTGGGTGAGCTCAATACTGCACACGACAGAAGGAGCTTGTTGCTTTTCTCCCGACCTGCGAACAATGGTATTTAACGCACGTGCTAGCGACCTTCTTATCCTCAGTTACGCACAAATTACGACCCCAAAGCCGAAAGTGATGCATCGTGGTCGAAGGCCAATTCAGCTAAAATAAACAAACGATACACTCTCTACTTCTCGCCCCACTTCTGCCATCTTCCTGATGGTAATACGCATCTATTGTTAGTGATATGCTCCGGAGGCAAGGCGGATTAGACATTCGGAGAGCCCAACTTACCAGCTCTGGCATAGGCAAGCATTGAGAATTTCCAGGTGACCTACTCAACACAGAAGGTGATGATGTTCCCTTGTTTCCGTCCAAATTCGGCGACCTATACTTCTCTCAGTAATGGCTCGTGTTGGATTGGTGGACCTTGAGCATTTTGCATTGCAGCTATCAATCAAAAATGGCCACTAAGAGAGTTACAACACTAACCATCCGCCGAATACTTCAGCCGATGAGCCCAAGTATCACCTTGAAACCGTGCACACACAGAGGGATTCTTTTCGTCCATAGAAACGACGCCTGGAGTGACAATGACGATCACACGCGAAGTCTCGAGGATCCAGAAATCATCTCAGACCATAAACAGCGCTGGGGTTTCACGGGGTCAGATGGCTATGAACTTCAGCCCCACAAAGTGTATGTTATAGGTGATGATGGGACCAATAAAGCGTCTCACATGTCAGTCGTGACGGCCTCGTCTACATACAACTGCTGAATCCAGGAGTTAACACTTTATAATAGCTCCTGTGCAGGTAGTCTGAAACCACACTGAAGAGATTGAGATTCCAGTTAGTAGCGAAATCGAGAGCATGCTTCAGCACTTTACATTGGCACTATCACTCGCTCCGGTGCTAATTGTTGATAACATTTTCATATGATTTTGACAAAGCGATCTTCTGTCCAGGAGAGCACCACTCAGCCTCGATGAATTCTAGGTGAAATTGCCCAACGAAAATCCCAATGTTACAATAGAACTGAGCGCCCACTGGGACCGATTATAGAGGCAGAAGCATCATAATAAAAGCTATCTCTCAAGAGAGCAGACGCCGTAGCACCATTATCTAATTGCACACGAAGAGCTTCAGACAGGTTAACCTCCCAGGGCCATGGTGCAGCAGAAAACCAAAGAAATAAAGGAGAAACTTCCACTGAAAAATATCCTCTGGTTAAAGTGAAGATACCACATTAACTGAGAGTGTATCTAAGGCAAATCACTTCTGACAAAAGAAAAGCAAGAGATCGGTAATCACTAAAACTGTCGAACTGAATCTATTGGTACTACGTACCACCTAAGGGAATGTCTGATGAGGGACATGGTTAAGTCGGACAACGGAAGAGCCAAGAACAAGCTAAAGAAGACTCTCAACAACAGAGGAGCCTACATCTTCTTTCTGATATTAGACAGCTTTTAAGTCATCACGCTATCAAATCTCAAAATGAGCTACTATGTAAATGATCGCTGGTATCTCTTTTCATGGTATTTTTGTGCACCTACATAGCACCTCCAGAAAAGGCTGTTTTCCTCCATATTTTCTCATCATCACACGAAGAAAATCATACATCACTGCAGGAAAGCTAACCTAACTAATATTTCTTCAGCGGTTTTCACCTACAAAAATGTGTTCCAGCTTATCCCATCCACCTTTATATTTATAGGTTCTCGTGCCATCTCAACTCTTTTTGCACAGCAGAGATACTACAGAGCGTATTACTACATAGCATTTCGAGCGACAAATTACCCACATAATCATTGAACTCCTAATCATTACGATATTAGGATTTGACGAAGTAGAGCGAATAGAATCTGTTATTTCATTGATTTTTCTTAGCTACTCTCACACCGAAAAGCTCCTACTAAAATGCTCTCGCCTCCCATTCCTTCATTTCGGAGCATGAATTACCATTAATATGCAGTAAATGTATCCACTGAACACACGACGAAACGACAAGATAATCCCCGAAGTGCGTATCCTTTATCGGATTAACACGCACTACTGCAGCCAGCCACAGTGAGAATGTGTAAAAGGAGAATATAGCAAAGCCACATCAATACTCACGCAAATTGGGAGATTGAGTCACCGCATATTGATATCGGGAAGCTGTTCTAAGCGCAATGGGGCGCGAAGTGTTAGATCTCGCATCACAGAATCATTCTCCACTGCACACTGCCACAGATATTCCGGCAAACGACCAGCTACCTTCTCCAGCCCGCCACTAACGACACCATCAGCGATTGTGATAGTCGATTCATCTTACACCAGTATTTGCGTGAGGATTCCAACGGCGACAAGACGTTGCGTAAGAATTCAGGTCATTCCTTTAAAGAACTCATGTTGACAACTCAGACAGATTCTCACAGCTGAGCTCGCATGATAGTAAAAATGCCCAACATAAGTGAAGTGATAGATCCATAGGCATGTAGTAAGTTCTCGCTTTTATAGTGAAAGGATTCCAGGCTCTTTGAGCGTGTAGGAACACCCGCTTCCCATTGTAGCCTGCAGAAGCAGCTAATGAGCCATCGCACGATATTGTGCCCATCGACTATGTATTCCTTTCAACATAATCAACAGTCTCGTAGAGCCCTCGCATATAAACCATATTTCAACACGATCTGATAATATCCAGGCTGTTGAAGCCCAAAACAAACTCTGAAACATCTGCCCATCGATATGGATTCACTGTTTTTCTGCAAGAGCCTATCGCATCACGGATATGGAAAAGTCTCCACTATAGCCAGCAAGTGCTGCAAATGACATCCTTTCTAGCGGACTCTTTTCACATCACTGGCTGAAAGTGTGCCTTAGCTCTGAGTGGGTATTTGGCTAAGCAGCCGGCAATATTTAGCTCTGTTGAAAATGTCCTCCATTTCAAGACCGCGACGTCGCAGCTGCCTAGGCACAATCCGCACTCAATCCTGATGCACCAGCCCACGATCTCGCATCTCGAACTGAATGTAGATTCTTGATAACATCGTGCCGCAAGCAACTCAATCAAATTCGTAACATGCACAACGCTGAAAATAAGCATCATAGCAAGCGAGCATTACTCAGCCTCTATCTCAACATACAGGAGGTCAGGACCTTAACGACTTTTACACTTTCGATTAGATAGCAACAAACGCTGTTCTTTCTTGCAATTGCGCAATGCGTAGGTTTAGCACTAAGTTTTCAAGCTGTCCGCTAGCCCAGATTACCACTCTTTACGTTGCTCCACTGTGTTTTCAAACTCATCTCACCGACACCACAAACAAAAACTGCACATTTAATACCTTTTGAAGGAGAAAGCAATGAGGTATCACCTTCAATCTTCTATCTCAACTCTTTCACCATTCTCGCGCGTGGGCACACACACGCTACACGCAAGAGACTTCCCAACATGCTGTGCACGCTACACAACAAATACTGCAGACCGTACTCGACCGTGAGTAACTCATAATAAGTATCAGGTCCCGAGAGGGCATACACATAATTCAGTCGCCACCGAAAGAACAAGTCTCTCGGACGGGAATCTGATTACCGACCGCTTCGTCGTTCTGCGTTAAGAGGTACACGTTGCATTTTCCACTTTAGCTGGCATAAGCTCCTCAAACCATGCAGAACAGCAGTACAGACAGCTATTTTGAATCTGGTACAGGGAATAAGTCGTCACAAAAGTACTATTTTTCTTGCAATATATGAGTGAAAAGTGATATATTTGCAATATATTTTTACGCAGAAGACGAAAAGCATCGTAGGAAACTCATGCCAGGACCTAACAATGTGTTTGAGATGCATGAATGAGAAGAAAATCGATGACAACACTACGTGACCTAGAAAATGACATCTCTCTAGACAAGAAATGAAAATGCCCCACAACAACACTCTTTAGCAGATATCTGTCTCGAAAGTGCACACCCCAGTTAAAGGTCACCGCTTTAATAAAGACCTTGCATGGTGCACCAGCAACTCGCTGCCACCAATGGCAGTGTAGAAGCTATTGATTTGCTTTTTCCGTCTCGTTCTGTAGCCCACAAGCATGATAACGTTGTTTGCTTTATCTCCACCTCGCCTATACTATAGCACTGGTGCCCATGTTTACGAGCATTGAGGTAAAGAAGTGATTCTGATGCTTTCATTTGCGCTAATCGCATAGCGCGACATACTTAAAAGAGATAAACGACAACACCAAGATATGTTTCATCACCAGTCCGAATGCTATTTCGGCATATTCTTCTGACACTACGAGCCAAAAGAGCTATTAGACAGCCAATTGCCTTGTAAGTAGACGAATCGTATGGCTTATTAGGAAGAAGACAGCCGCACTTTAACCCCATTAACAATCACCCAACTCCTCATTGCTATCAACTCTATGAGTAGAACATGGGCTAAAGCATCGTTGTAGACCATTGCATTATGGCACAATCTGATATCATTTCACTAGTGAAAGGGTCCAACCCCCACACCATCAGTCCAAGCACGCCCCCAAAGCCATCAATGTGCTTGTGATAGATATGAAAAGAGAACTGAGTGTATTTGGGTACCTGAACGCAACAGACTTGGTGCTACTCACTGCCAAAAGATCATGGAAAAGGTATTTACTTAAGCAGGCTCAAATTATTTTCTCAGGAAGTTTGAAAATAGTCTGAGGCACAGATACTGCCCAAGCAAAAGCAAGGGCATGTGCAGAAATATGCTGACTCACCTCCAAAGTGAAGACGTATAAGAATTTCTGTTGGAACCAAAATGAAATAGAAGTTTTTCGGCATTACGACACATAGTTCTACGCTGAATGATTAAATACATTGAGTTTGCATCGCAAATAGTAATTGCTTTTAAGTGGTAAAAGCAGCAGTGCAATTGTTAATGCAAAAGATTGCTTTATAAACAAATACAAAGTGCTTATTATTCAATACTTTAGATATATATCATTTGAAGAATATTCGAATTGTAATAAGAATGCGCTGGTAACTTCCAGATCAGTAAGTTACTCTTAGTATACTCAGTTTATTAAATATACATTGAAAAGGTTGTAAAGGATGAGACGACACTCAATTCTAAGATTCATTATACAAAATATACATTATTTGGGTAAGCGTTTGACGCTTCAATGCAAACTTATTCCTGTGAGTGACATGAGTAGGAATAAGTTGCACCAATCGACTTTGAAAAAGCATGGTTTGCCCATTAATTGATGAGAATGGTGTTCTTCACATCTTAATCTATCTACTTATCAACACTTTTACGCCTCAACAATTTTTCTGCAATATCTATCGTTTTGGTATCGGTGATATAGTTACTTCCAAACTGAGGCCAGTATGGCAATTTACCACAGATATATCACTTACATCCCACCTCATCCACCTTGGTGCTCCTTCTCCACCCCAACAGTATGCAAGTTTAAACGAGGTACCCAAAGTTCATCAGTAAAATAAGGCATGGTTTGTTTAACGTCTTGCTGCCAAACTAGGCAACATCGATGTCACCAACCACAGGTACAAGATCACCCCTGCTGCTAACATCAGAATAAGAGACAAACAGTATTGATGGTCTGAAAGAAACCCGGTGCTAGTTTCTCATCTCGCATTAGGCCTGTAGTCTAATATTAATTCTCTTAAAGTTGCAGCCTCACCAAAGTTGGATGTGCGATAACGTTTATCTTTTACCATCATTACTTTACAAACTGTGCACCATAACTTAAATGGGTACCCCTATTCGACGTGTTTCCACTTGGAAAAGGTACTCATTATTATTAAATTGAGTTAAATTTAATGAGGAAATATCGAATTGTGATGTTTCATTTGGGTGAATGGTTATGCTAACTTATTTTGTACATCGTTGTGGCTATCGTACAGTGTTAGAATCTTGCTCTACTGGCACCACTCTTTATTTACTTAACACTAATGTTTATTCTGAAGAACACCTGTGATTTCCAAGCGTTTCTTCCTTTCCAACCGTATTGTTCAATGAGCCAACCTAAGGTACTTTGTGCTCTTCCATCAACAAAAATAATGAGTGGCATTGTCAATAAAATATGCTCATAGAGCGCAGATGATTGATCTATAAAGAAACCTGCCGCATTTCTTCACCGGTCCGGAAGCCTGCCCCTTTCTCTTTATTTCAATAATCACCTCAATGAAGTCAAGTAGCGTTGGAACCTATCTTCGGCTAAACGGCTTTAACACGTTTACACCCACGTTAGGAAACTCTTTCTTCACCAAATATATTACGTGTGTTATGAAAAACGGTTTTCCAAATAGTCCAGTTACTTTTTCTGCAGCCTTACAGCCACAATCTCTGGTTTTAAAAATTTTCACCATTCGGTTAGTCTATGGCTTAATGATAGATTATGTCTTTGGGGTTCAGAAACTAGGTTCTGATGTTCTGAATGGCGCTTACCCAACCGTTCCAGGTATATGATATGCTTTGCTTACCCAACCATTCAGCATAAAAATCTACCATACATCATCTCAATGTTTCCTCTGAGCCATAAACGCACCAAAATACCTTCTGAACAAGGTGCTACTTCAATGCTCTTATAAAGTTGAATGCAAGATGGTTGCAGGATAGTTTGAGGAATAATAAATTACTTCTCGCCGTCAACAAGAGTTGGCAAGTCGGAGTTGTCTATTGGCAAATGAATGTATTTTCAGCTGTTCTGAAGCCTTACAAAAGCGCGGCCACATCTCAACGTCTATACCAAATGTGTTATGGACATTAAATTATACCTAGAAGGAATCTGCATCATAAGTGCTTGCGGCTTAAGCTCCTAGTCGCCTTCCGTCCTTTCTCTTGGAAGGTTAGCCTTGGTTTCAAGCTGTTAGCAACTTCTAACTGGGTAAGATTTTTTTTGAGAACTCCTGGTATACTTCTGGGTCCTACAAAAGGAGCAGTGAGTCCTGGGGGAGTTCCTGAGCAGTTGACCTATTGTCTGGCTCTAGTGACCCTGTACATTTTAAATTAATACTGCGGATCGGACCAACAAATGTCACAATGGGTTATTAATACTTTCTTGTTAGTTTACCAGATACAAATTTTGCAAAAGCTTTAGAATCGAAGAGCTTTGATTGCCAATAGCTTCATAATCAACAGACGCCATCATCCATTGACTACCAGATCTTGTTAGTTATAATAATTTAATCTGTGCTCGATCCAAGATAAATCTTCATAAACTACATGCTTTATAGTCATCTCTGACAAACTTGAGCCGTCGTATGTTATCAAGAATATGTATAAAACTCTTGTCGCACAAGAAACCGGGATCTATCACCGATTTTTCTGCACATTGTGGTTTTATTTCGGTGCACTATATAAGTGCTGAAACCGTATTCTTACACCGAAGCTTTTATTTCACAGAAATTGAAAAGAACGTCGAAAGTTCACGGCGGCTTCAGGTACAGGTGCCTCGTTAAGTAATGACCTCTTCTATTGAGTTCTGGGCCAGTATCAACGTTATTGGTATCAGCCAGATTGAATCTGGGAAACCGTTCTCATTAGAATATCCTATTGAAAGTGACAACATATAGCTGAGACAATAGTTGCTGAAAAGAATAAAAATAAAATCTTCTCATCATAATAGCCAAATAGAGACCTCGAGTCTTCTTTTCTTATTTACAAGTGCAAAACTACACCTTAATTCGATATATTCTGCATTTACAGGTGCCATTCCTTTTGTATTGAAAAATAAAACCTATGATTACAGGAGAAGATAGAGAAACTTTGAAGAAGAAGCACGTCTACCAACAATGCCGAAGAAATAGAACAAACTGCGCACAAAATACATCTTAAAGTATGTGATTTACACAATGAACGACCTTTAGAGAGGTACCTGTGGTCTTTGAAGAAGATTAAAAGGAAGGAAAATTAATGAACTAAAAGTAATTAGCTACTATAAAAGATTGAGTTAAAGAAAGTCACAGGGCCTCTGGGTACAACACAGAATAGTCTGTTTGATCTACTTGTAATTTGGCATCCATTAAAACTGGCACACGCCATCTTTAATGCTTGTGTGGCTAGAATGAACCACCGAAATATTTCTAACGAATGGGCTCTACTCCTGCGCTAGTCCTGAGATAGATGATACCTTTCATAGTCTCTACTAAATTGGACTCGCTGCAGATCACCCTGCAAGATATGCAAGACACTTTTATTGAAGCAGATAAAGGAAAACTGGCCATTCTTCGTTCGCACGACATCTAACGACCAGTTTACTCATATGAGATACATGAGCCTTATTAGAGTGATTTGTCCAGGATGAGGTTCCAATGAGGTTGAGAAGTATGTGCTCCACCACTGTTTCTTCCATCAAGTAGAAGTTGATTGCAGTGTTGATAAGAATGTGAGCTTACTGACTTGAAACAAGTGTTGCTTTCTTTGCCTGTGAGATGTTTGAGCTGATACCAGATTAGATCAAGACCCAATATTTCCTATCACTGAACTCTTCAGCAGAGATGCGGATATATCTTGTAATAATCTGCGGTGAGATACAGATTCTGCAAGCAACACCGGTTGGTTGAAAATTCTTGGTTGTGGAATGGTGATCCAACGTAGTTGGAAGTGGCATTGATAGTAGCGTTTTATACAGGCTACGTTTCGGTATAAAAGGAGAACTACTAACCTAAGTATCAAAAGAAGGACTTAAGACTGTTCTCTGAGAATGATACCTTCATCTTAAAGAATTTGAATCGGCAAAACAAAAGAAGATCAATTGATAGTTAATTGAGGAGAAACCCTCCAAACAAACAACATTGTTTGAGGACTTTTCTCATCTGGATGCAAACCTGAAAAGCAACCTAGGAATAGTCTTTATACAATAAACATGTTTTACCATTACCCATAGCTCCTTACAGTGCCACTTGTTTATAAGATAAAAGGAGTGAGTTTTGGCAAAAGAGCTGCATTTTAGAGCATAAAGGGATTGCTTTACATTGATGCTTCCTTTACTTGGCCATCTCAAAAGACAAAGGTAATACGACAACATCGGTTTCTTCTTCTGACGATCATCACCTCGTCACCCATTACAGTCAAGCAGATACTTTCTTTCATAAAAACAAGGTGCGATCTACAATAAGCCCCCCTATAATATGCGCACTTAATCTACGTAGCTACGCTTTCCTTTGTTCCATTAGAAGCTCCAAAGAATAGATGTCAAGCGTATGCTCTAAATATTTCCATAATTGTTGACGTGTCCATTCATGCTCAATATCGCCATAAGAGATACTTCTCACTGACCTAATACGACTGGCTTCCGGCTCTACCATCCAATGTGAGGTTGATTGGGTCCAGGGTATCTCTTTTCCTTTTTCTACAGCTTGAAAATAGCACCCATTTAATTCAATAGGTCTATGGCTTATGAGTATTGTACTCATCAACGCCTGATACTTTTCCACAGCCGCAGACCTTCCTTTCTGACTAACAACTGAATAATTATGAGTTGTAAGAATTTCATGGTTCCATTGTAAATCATGTCCCTGATATAAAAATTTATCACACTTAAGTAATCTTTGCATTCTAAATTTGCTGAGGCAACTATGTCTTATGTTGCGGCAAGAGTTTACTCATTCATAGCTCTTTCATCAGAATGAAAGTCGCTGTATCTAATATGATTACTTAATGGCCCGGAAAGCAAGTATTCTCAGTTGCACGAAATGGTTTCACAGAATAATATCGACCTACCTTCTTGGTATCAGGTTATTTTCTATAATCTAATACTTTTAACTTCTACCCCTCCCACCATGACATGAGGATCTTTCATCTTTACTTTCCTATATCTACCTTTATTACAAAGAGGCCAAAGGCAAGGAAAATTCAGATATAAATAGTAAGTTCTATCTTTTTCTTTATAAATTATCTACTTCCTCTATAAAGCAATTCCATGAGCAATATAAATGCAAAATACTTGATTATATAGAAATACAACCTGACACCTCTATTGCGCATCGATTAGTCGACGAATTGTAAAAAACGCCTCATTGATAATTATCTTATTTTGCGCTACACAATGCAGTGAACATGGTTGGAAAGATATTACTTGAACAGGAGTATCTGCTGAGCACCCATATCTTTGTTGTTATTTGCCAGCAGCGATCCTTTATACTCTAACAAGAGCTGTTCAACTGTCGGTATCGCCAGAGTCTTTGGTTGACCCTCAAGTGTCTCCTTCTGAGCCATAACTCTAATTTCAACCTTAGTTGTTGGGTGATTTCTTACAAGATGTGATCAACCTGATCATGTATCAAATAATACAATTGACTTTACTCACTTAGAACAATACTATGGTCGTGTTATAACAGCTGTTCTTTTGATTATTCTATACCAGTAGCTATCTGTCAGCATCTCGTAGAGCCCTCGAAGTCATCCGCAAATAAGCATCTCACCGGTTGGAAGTCTGGTAATCTTCATTGCCCAAGTCAATAAGGCAGACTGCTGATTTGAGCATCTAACGATCGACTCAGCTTGATCACGTACTGAGTAAGTGTTGTGTGAATCAAGTTAGAACCGGAACTTGCAGACCGCATCATCTAATTGAACGAATGAACGATTATGTCGAACGGTCAGTCTTCCTCCGCCGAATCCGTTGGCGCGGCGTGACTGAAGTTGTCCACGAATTGCTACCGTTTGTTCTGAACTGAAGGAAAGTAAAAGTTCTCATGACTAAGTTTTGATGTTGCAGTTTGTTGGCTTGCCATTCTTGTTGTTGGAAATGTAAAAGCCAACCTAAACCATATACTGGTAATCTGTTCTGAAACCACGTGGCGTCTCGTGTACACCAAAACCAGTTAGGAAGGCTTACAGGGATCGCGAATAGCAGAAGTATTGATAACCCTACATATTTTCTTGACGATCGGTTTTACTGGTATGCTACTGCCTCAACAGCTAGACCAAATACCGGATAGAAGCAGACCGATACGCAAACCTGCGCTTTTCCGTAACAAGACTGTTTTAACCACTTGTGACCCTTTAGTAAAAAGTCACACACTAATTTACTTATACGCAATATACATTGTTGTCAAATGTTTTGGTTACCTGTCACTGTTTGGTGTAGAAGATATTACAATGTAGCGTGTAAGGAGCATTGTCCCAATTTTTCATTTCCCTGGCACTTCTTGTTTGATAATAATGGTCTTACTAAATTAAGCCAAAGTAAAAGAAAATTATTGAGATAACAAAAATAAATTGGGAAAAACCTCATCTAAATAGCCTATTTCATAATAGCTTGCACCATTTTAATCCATTTTAATGCAGTGCTTAGGGAAAAATGCACAAGACATTTATAATTTTGTTAAATTCACCATTTAGAGCTTTAAAGTACACTTTATCTTTATTCTATTTACACATTATTAGGCTTCATATGAATTTCAAAACACGTCCAAAGGATATCTATCAACAAGGATATGAACCTCAAATAAGATGGTAAAAATCTTCATTCCCAAAACATTGTTTTTGTAACTCAAAAGTATTGATAATACCAAAGAATACACATAATGAAACCTATGTTTACTCCCATGCTTATCCTACCTAAGTTAATCCACATCAGACCCCGGAAAGAAGCATAAAACCAAGCTACTATTCACATCTTAAATAAATAATAGATTTAAGTCTATTACATTTTAAAATTAATGTTAATCTTGCACCTGATATAGCTCCTGTCAAAGAAAGATCAGGAATGAATAAATAAGTATCTAAAATCTATGCACCTGATGGCCTCAAAGGCAAGACTTCACGAAGTAAAAGAGAGTAAAAGGACGAAAGTCTTCTAATTAAGTTTACTCAAATAAAATAGATTATCAAGTATATATTATTGTACATTTCAAGAAAGACGAATATGGAATTTGAATCTATCGCCAAACCTCATGGGATCAAATGCTATTGCACAAGAACTATCATCAGGGCGCAAAAATAATATCACTCTATAGGCAGGAGAATATGGTTTTGATGGAGATAAAGAACTGACGTATCGTGTACTTCCCAACTATATAAGTTGCCAACGAATACTGAAACCCATCAAACACTCAAGCAACCTGCAGATGATGTAAGAAGTAGAAACTAAAAAATGACTGGAGTCAATATATCAGAAAAGGAAAAAAGGACCCTCCTGTTGATTCAGCTGTACATTCCAAGAATTCTAGAAACCCCGTTTTGGTGACCTATATACAAAGATACCAGACCAACTAGAGAGAATAGTGGAACACGTCCAACATTTCTATTTTGAATCCCATATTCAAGCGAAGATCTGATATTGCTGACGACAAAGCCACTTTCTACTCGACTCATGGTGAAAGTCTCATCGAAGAGGTTACCGTCATGAACAACCAGCCTTCATTAAATGGAGGTTTGCCAGCAGGTATGACTCCTAATGAGTGGTTGGGGCGGCGAAATGACTCTCATTGATCCCATGTGTGGCTCTGAACTCGCTTTATCGAGGCTGTTTCCTTATCGCAAGAAACATCAACCCGGTGTATTTAGAAAGGAGTTTGTGTTTGAGCGTTAAATGGACTCTCACGTTAAACCTTATTCATAATATTTATATAATGATGATAGCTGCAGAGCGTGATTTTGAACATCATATTTGTGGCCACGATATCGACATTACAATGCAAACACAGCCCCATTTAAAATGTAGCAGCTGACTTACAAAAGGATATCATCATCAAGAGGTTGATTTCTAAGAACTTTAAACAACCTGAAAATCCAGCTATTATTATTACTGAAACCTGACTTTATGGTGAATGTATCTCAACACCCAAACCTCTCGGTAAACCTGGCAAGACGATTACAGCATCAATATCAGTTCGTTGGCAAATGAGTTTCTGGATATTGAGTTATCGTGAAGAATGTTTCAACAAATAGACGTGGCCCCCAATAAGATACCTGTACTTAATGGTTCACTAGGAATGAATCTAGAAAGTATGCTTCTGAGGGTTGTTCTATAATCTAGAGAAGAAGGGGAATTGTTAAAACTGAAAGTGAAAAGAAAAATGATGGCTGAAAACATCGCCCCCAAGAAAAAATAGAGAGTTTAAAAGAAGATAGAAGAAGAGGCACAGTTTCGAGCATCTGATCATTTAAACGTATCCTCCTGAGCGCAAAACCTTACCCTTCCGGTGTGACAAAGATTTATCACAACCCGTGAAAGACGTGACACAGATTCTCCAATGACCGATAAATCTGGTAACAGAAAGATCGTCAAGAACAAGTCGCAAGATGTTTCGCCCGCCAAAGCGTGGCACAAACCTTCAAATAAAAAATAAAACCTAAACTTATGATGCTTAGTTGAAAATCCGAAATCACTGCTTTCTCCATTGCAGCATTAACGTGCTTTAGCTGGGCAAACACCTGGGACAAAGACATTTCACTGGAAGACCTTAATATGGAGGAACGAATCCCTCACAGCCGGAGTCCAAACTCATGGTAATTAATTGTGGAGATGAATTTATTAGAAGCAGGAGGCTTGAAGTTTGTTAATTAATAAACAAATAGGAAAGAGGCATGTTCGAATTCGGAAAGATGTTACGCCCCATTAGATAGCGACAAAGTTTTCACTATACACCTATTTGATGAGTTTGCACTTCTTCCTTATAGCAACAAAACGGCATATATCAAAATGCAAGCAAAACATCTGTCGGTGATTGACAAAGAAAAAGATTGATTCAAAAGGAAGAAACAAACTGATGCACAATCGTGGAACGTCTAGTCTCTTTCTACAGCCCATATCTGAATACAACAACCTTTTCGCTAAAGGACAAGTGCTAAATAAAACCCAATTAATTAATGATGGAAGTGAAAGATATTGCATATGAAAAGCAGTGCATGACGAATTTGGTATATATAATGGCCTATTTTGAGTAATGATGGAGAAAGCAACGCATCTATCGTATGGACTAAAAAGTATAAGTAGAAACCCACCCAATACAAATGTTTTCACCCAATATAAACCTCCTTGTCTTGAGCAACATCCAGAATATTATCGCACAATACAAGGTTAATACTGTTGGAAATATATACATCTAGTGAAAATAATATATTCTTGCAGTAGGAGATCCGTGGCAAATCACGCAAATGAATATACAATGGAGTCCGAGCAACAAGATCCTTGATCTCATTAGAGTTGGTATTATATATACAAAATGGAAGATGCTTTATGATGCTGCAACTGGTAAGAAGATACATACTTAGATACCAAGAAAGTAATACATGTATATCCTGTAACACCTATCATTTTCCTTTCCACATGGAATAAGAATTGTTCATTTTTCAAAGTAGTACATACATAATTACTCTATTTATTCAATACTTAATGGTAATTATAACGCCAAATCACTCAGCAAGTGGGTAGTGCTAGACCTTATGGGCTTTAATAGCAGAAAAATGTGCTTATATTCATCAACTGAATGCAACCTATTACAAAATAACATCTTGCAGTGGATATAGCAAGTGCAACGCACTCCTTCTCGATAATTTGGAAAGGGCTGTCAGCAATACATATGTGGTGAGAATAGTCATGTTTGGCTGTATCTGAGTTCGGAAAGTGGATTATTGATAATTACAGTGGAGCCGTTAAGTTTCTGCAATATCAATATCACTAACACTGAAAATAAAAAGATTCGAATTTGGTTTATAGCTCCAAACCCTTGAAGAAGCACTTGTTCCCAGAGCTTCATGTTGCAGTGCAGTACTGGCGCAAGGTGACAACCAAAGTCAAGATCTTTATTACAGAATGGTTAGTTTACAACTTGACCCCAATGCAGCCATCCAACGATAATATATAAGTTTACAAGTGGTCCAGGGTACGCAAATGTAGAGGCCTGTTGGAATTATAGAGTAGGGTTGGGAACCATATGGCACAGTAGTGGGATACTTATTGTCGGTCTTAGACAAATAGAGGTTCAAGACAGAGGACTGGTTCGAGCAAGTTTACAAGTTCCATAAGTTTGGAGCCAGAGACAGTGACCAAATGAAGGGTGTTGATTTCAACTTCTACCTTTAAGGGATAAGAATCGTACGAGTTCACGGATGGAGTTTATGGTTTCATGACAATTAATTCCTATAACTACTCTACTCTGAGGTCTTTTAAAAGTAGTGCTGTATGTGGTCCAACAATTGGAGTGGTATAGTGATGCATGTATGAAGCACAGTATGGGTATCACAAGACAATAGTATACAGAAGCAACAGCAATCGGTTAAATAAGGCTAAAACCTTAAGGTAAACTTTCCAGATAATCACTGGTGCATGAATGACCCCACAGGTTCTCAACATGAAACTTTAAAGAGCTGTATCGACGCAGGAAACTCAACCACTTCTTCATATCCAGTGGCGGATACACATGAGAGGGCTGCTCATGTAAGTATCTTCATTGAGAGAATTATCAATATTTTAAGATATCTGCCTTTAAAAAGCGTGCATTGTAAATAAAACGAATAAATAATATACGATCAGATATGGTAATATTATTTTTAGAAGTGGTGGATGTGAATAGTTTAGCATGGAAGATTGCATAAAGTCCAAAAGCAGAACAATTGTTCATTGCTCCAGGTTAAATCCTGGAACCCCAAAATGGTGAACCAATGCCGTGAGGTAAATGACTTCGATAGTTTTAAAGCCATTCTCGAAAAGCAGATAGATATGATTAAAGTTGATCCAAGATTCCACTTCTGTAAAGGGCACGGCGACATCTTAAGAACGTGACTTTCAATGTCATATCGCGCTCGTTGGAATCGTCAAAAGAAGGTGTCAGTTTTAGCGTAGCAAAAGACTCTACAAAGCTTATGCAAACGTCAAACATACCAAATACCAAGTCACAAAACAAAGTCGTTGTTGAAACACTTTAACGAAGGTGGTTTCGCTTCTCTTTAGAGTCATTAAAGGCCTTTACGTTCTTAGTTGACGGATTGAAGCAGGTGCTGTGTTTTAACTCCAATACTGGGTAGCTTAAGAAAGAATTGCAGAAATGCTTATGAATGTTCTAAATGCCCGCCACCGAAGTTACATGCTACAAGAGTCTCATGGCATTGAATGTTCCATTTTAGCTATAGATGGCAAGAACTACAAGATTCTTCCAGGCTAAAAAGACTATAAGCGCATTGAGAAGGAGTAGCTTAAATATTATTAGGAATGGGTAGTAACTTGTTCTTTTCACACAAAAAGAAATGGATGCAAGTTGACGAGCGCATTATCAAACCGCAAGCAAATAGAAGGATTTGCGAGCGAAACATACCTATAAAGGATTCATTTCTTTATCTTTATCAACGTAGAGGGCAACCATGGTGATAGAATAGACCAGAATGGGTGATTCTGAAATTGTTGATGTGCATTAAGAGCGACTTCAGTGATTTGCTCTGAAGGTGTTGCAACGAAAAGACAGTTCAAAGAGACTTGTTTCGATGAGCTGCCCAGTGTGTGCATGCTTTGTTAGTGGTAAGGCTATCCTGGCCATGATAAAGCGATCCAGCACACAACATCGACAAGGTGGAAGACAGCTGCTTCTGGCAGGAACCACTATAAACAAAATAAAATTAAAGTACTAGTGGAGGACGTGTTATAGTATTCTACATGGACAAGATAAGAATGAAGCTTTGCAAATAAAGAGCTTTAAGGTTGCCAATACTATTATTTACTTTGAAGGTACATTAGGCGATATAGAAAAGACTTCTATAAAATGGCAATAAGAAGATTACAAAATGAAATTGCAAAACAATCGTTCTGTCGTTACTGTTCATAGCCTTATGCCTTGTAATAATGCTTTCCCAACAGCCATATAATAATAGGAATGATATGGGGTACAGCTAGCTATTGTGCCGTGTGTATCTACTTTACTATGGTTGAGCTCAGACAATGCTGCATGCTTCTGATATATTTGCAGAATGTAAAATGCAGCTTTGGTACTCCACCACAAGCTTCCTACTTTCAACTTACTCAATTTTTAGAAGGAAGCTAGATTGGGCAAATTTGTTTATCTCTTTTACCTTTTCTTCCGTGGTTACCAAAATAAAAGATCACCTGTGGGTCTTATGCCTTTATGTCATTAGAATAGTAGTAATATTCTTTCACAAATAGTATTTTGTACCTCTGTTGGTGGATAACTTTTCTCAAAGGTACTTGTAGGCAGTATAAAACACTGTTAAAGCATCGATCTTAGGCTATCTAACTCTTATTGACTATATGGCTACTTTAGTCGGTAGCACGAGTCGTCAATATTGGCTATGATTATATTGCACAGCTAATGTAATTGAACCCATCGGCATTTATAATCAGATAGAGCTTGAAAGCCCATTCATTTTGGATTTTAACGCTTTAACTTGCAGGAACCATTCATTCCCGGCGCAACAGCTTCCTGATAAAAACCAAAACACGGGCTGATTTACGAAGTATTACGGTTGCAAACATTGGTTGTAATTGTGTTTTACACCCACAGCATTACTCCTTCCTCATCTGACTCCTATTATCGTTAATACATTCCGCCTTTATTAAGTATTTTACCACCTCACTTGCACCTGTGTTTAACCACAACAACATCGGATAATTTCACCTTGTGTGAGCATATTTAACTCTTTATACTTTATGGATGCCATAATGATCTTCTCCTGTAAACCATGGTTAGCAATGCCTTCAGCTTCTTTCTGACAAGTTTCCTACCTAAAGTAGTGAAGCCGTAGTGGTGGCTCTTCATAGCTAAGTAGACCTCTGGGCAGCTCATCATCTATGCAAATAACCGGAAACGCATTAGGTGAAATAATAACTATTGTCAGTACCGGTAGTCAGACTGGATTGAGGCGACGAATGCTAAAGAAGAGGTGTCCGAATGCACCATTTCATGGAAGGACGATATGATGGGTTTTACTTCCAGCCGCAGAACAGGTAAGCAACCACTCACTGCTCTAAGCCTAACACGTCAACATACCACTTTCTGTAACCCTTAATAACAGTAGGAAAGTTCTGTTATGTACTTAGTTTATGGTGCAAGTCTATTTTTAGAACATGAAAGAATCCTCTTTATTTACTTGATATGTCGGAAGGGCTTTTTTCTGCCTGCAAACAAAACAAAACACAAGACTCTCTCGCCCCGTACTCTGCAAACCACTGGTTTCTAAAATACTCTGCCAATGCAGCCAGGTGAGATGTCAAGGTAGCAATGGTCCTCACATGGAAATCCTGACTTCATTGAACCGCCCAAGAAAGCCAGCCAATGATGCTATCTTCTGCAAATGTCCATAATCTCTATTAAGGTGGCACATTGGCTTTGAAAAGAATACGAACGAACGACTTTGATCAAAGTGCCCCTGAATACAATGTTCATAGATTCATCTGAAGGAATTAGCTCCTATTGAATCGTCAGAGCATGTTGATGACCCACACATATGGATGAGTTGTGACAATGTTATCAAGCAGAAGCACGATACATTTGCAATGTTTTGTGCCTAGCTGAAGTAAGCCTGCTGACAGTACTATTTCCAATCAGAATTTAAATTGCTCATTGCTGGCACAATCTAACTGACCTATAAATTATGGGAATGTTGTGAGCAAGAGTACACCCGCTACTTTGATAGGACATCCACTCTCACCTCTATTTGCAACACACACAATCTATCAGCTCATCCAAATTCCAGTGAAGAGGAAGGACGTGAGCCAAGGCAGCACAAATTAGCTAAACATTGTTCTTTTGCCAAGTAAAGAACAAACAGCAAAGATTATGTTTGTTCAGAAGAGTTTTAATAACAGAAAGCCAATTTCGTTTGTGGCTGAGGAGCAGGCGCAACAAGTGATTAAATCAATAAGTTTATCAATAATGTACGATGAATGATGAAGATTGTAAAGGCTTTATAATAGAATTTTGCAACTAAGATTTCACATAAGAAGGGAGAACAGATGACACCTACCACTGAAATAAAGACTTATTTATTGGTTATAATGGTGACTATCGAAAACATATCAGCTCACTGCTTTTTGAGAATGACTTTGGCATTATTGACCCAAATGGAGGTGGAGACAAGACTTCTTCTGCACCCATTCTTGGCCTACTAAACCCTATAAAGGCACCCATATCATTTTGACAATGTAAGGCCTTATGATAACATTGGTAACAGGTTATCTTCCTACAGGAAAAGATTGGATAAAAGAATTTCCTATCCCGTGCAATGGGGCTAGTGCTCTCTGGACTTAGTAAGAACAAACCTTTTAGACTCATACACTAAAGAACAATACAATGCTGAAACAACACTGAAGAAATGTAGCCCATGTGTCTCGGTGCAAGGAACGCCCTATTAAAGTTTTAAGTAGGTCAGTTGCACCGTGTCTACTTTGCCCAAAAGCGCATTGCTCCGCAAAGTTTCAAACTACTGGGTGCATTAGACGAGCCCAAAATACTTACATAGATCTCTGACAAGCGTAAGACCAAAATGAGGGAGATGTCGAACAATATCATTACATTAAAAGCACAAGCAGGACTAACTACGTGATATCAAACGATTCTACAAAATGTTAAAAGAGTTGCCTGTATGAATAAGTAATTTATAATCACCATCCTTAATAATTGAAGCACCTGGCACGGATTGAAGAATGACTTATGTCGAATAGAAATGGTTGCTCATGGAGATATCTCCACTGAGTGCTAAAACCATACAAGCTATAAAAAGGGTGATACTGTCTTCCCAATAGTAACAAAAGACATAGCAAAAGCAAATGTTCTTTTAGCCCTAAAATACTGCTTTTGTATTTATTATCAATATGCTCTTTAAAGTCTTCCTAACTTCCCATTTGAATAAAAGAAAGATATTAAATCCCCATTTATTTTATCTCTATTCCACCTAAAAGAAACGAAAAGAAGCTATATGTGAGCTTGGGAAGACCACCATTAATGAGCTGCAAATTGCTGCCAATGAAAGCTAATATTTATTAAAGAGCCTGAAGCTTCCATGTTTCCACCTTATCAATGATAGCCAGCATCATATTTATGGTAAAGCTACTCAACAGAAATCATATATGTTTATTTGATTGATGGAAGGAAGCTGATTAGCATCTCTGAAGAAGAAGGCAAAGTCCTAAGAAGATATCATGCAAAGCGTTATTGATGATGGTGTTAGAGGGTAGCGTAACGTAATTTCATTGAACTGAAGTAGATATGAATACAGAGCAATACACGGCCACCACACACTCCAATTCCAGTAAGGTAAAACTCATCATCTACTTCCAAATATATTTATCGAGTACTACTGATATCTTTCATTAAAAGATAAAGAGGAACTGCTTTTGCGCGTTCTTTTCCTCATTTCTGCTGTGTCTATACTTGCTCTATTGTTTTGATGTTTTGCACAACCTGAAGTATTTGTGAATGCTTAACGTGGTACTTTTAAATAACTTTTTTGATATTGTTCTATCGTTGGAATTGCTCCAACTCTCTGGTCACACAACAATTTCTTAGATAAACTTCTTCTATTGTTGTTGGTGTGTTTTTCCATTCCATGGACACAATTTAAGACAGATATCATAACCCACAGATATTGTTAGAAAGTTTAGTAAAAACCCTCTGTTGAGATATCATTTGATTTCTATGCCTGACAAGAGATGCAAGAGCAGCGTCCATTTTAATATTATTTTTATTAGCTTAGGACAAGCGTCTAAAACACAAAACGACATCGTCTGTTTGCTCTCCATTGGCTTCAAGTCATATTTAACCCCTACATCTAAGAATAATGCGTTAAGAAATATGCTACTTCAGCCTTGGAATGATGAGCTGGCGACTTTAAATTAATCCAACCCAGTCCCGTTTTAGCAGCCCAATGTTCTAATATAGGAGCTGTAATGTAAAAGATCAAATCGAGGAAACGGTTTGTAAAATTACTCACCTTCTGCAGGAACGAAATGAAGATTAGAAGCCAGCTGACGTAGCTTTTGTTTCTCTACCATATCAAGGTAGTTCAAGTCCAGGCATAAGTGGCAGCCAACTGATACTCAGTCTTCAGGAAATAAAAAAGAATGAGTGGAGTGTACTAGCAAACGAAACGATACTTTTTGGTTTCCAAGGTAGGTCGATGACTGTCGTTTCTGGGTATTGTTTAAGTTCGGTATACCCAGCCCGTACATTTTGACCTCAAATCCGAACTACGAATATGGTCTTGAGGTTCTATCTACTCGTCTAGCCTGTGTTATTCCCACAGGCAAAAACCAAGATGCTAAAATTACTTTGATATCATTCGAAAGTTTTAACTATCCCTAAAGTCAACCACCAGGCAGCTCAAAAAGTATATTTTAATCTCAATGCTTAAATGAATCGAAAAGTGAATGAGGAGCCGTTTCGAGCATATCGCTCGACATTGAGAAGAACGTCTTCTGTATTATCCACTTAGTTGAATCACGGACATAAGGTCCATATCACAATGCGATATTTATGTCCTAACCATGCATATTGGTTAATTTCATCCAGCCAAGCAAGGTCTGAATAGGTGCGGAATGCATATATGCGCTAGCCTTTCTGTGCTGTAACTATATTCTTTGATCGAAATGTCGGAACCTACCTGGTACATTATGCAGGTGTGGATTTCCACCTGATGCCTTCTGCAGGCCAATCTCTACCATAATAGCCTGGCGCTTCAGCGTTGTCGCCAAACTACAAAGAAAGCAGCCTCTTTACTCCTTCTCTCCAGAATACCGAGGCGCAGCGAGCAGCCTGCGCGGCCATCGTCAAACGTCAAACAACCCGCATGTTCGTGCTTGTTCATTCGTTATACAGCACGGATAAATCTACTTAACCATTTTGTTGAAGGTTCTATAAACATTATATATAATTATTTTGCCTATTTGTTTAGTACAACTCAAAACTGGATTTAGCACTTAGCACACAGTCCCTAAAGTAGAATGATTGATTATATCATTTTTTAAGATTACAACTAATCATCTAGGCCATCCCATTTCAACATCTCACCCTGTATACTAAACCTAACTTGGTTATTCCTGAGTATGGGGACAGGATTCTAACAAGAAGGCTATTCTTTGAGATACAAAACAACAACCTCAAAGTTAGAATCATCAATCTATATTAATCTGCTGAGTCACAACTCGGCAGCCATATATCAGGTGCAGTTGAGCGCCACCCACACCTGAGAAGTGCTTTGAACCCAATCAGTTTCAATAAGCAATATCATGCATTGAAAGCAGGTTTTGCCCATCCTCAAGCAATTCATTGACCAACTACTTCCATTAATTGTGTAGCATCTTCAGATATGAACTGTGCTGCATCACCTTGCGGATAAATAAAGGCCATCATTTAGTGACAGATACCAACCAAGATATTGATAAGCATCTTTCCACACTCCATTTAAGCATTCTGTTGCCTTGGCTTCATTTCCAACAATTGCATGCTATCGACCTAGCTCGTTTGCCCACTAATGTGTTGAGTGGTACATCAGGCGTGGAATTTTCATCTGCTCTTTTCATAATTTTATTGCTGCATCGGTTTTGTCGTCTCTCGCAATAAGATGAGCTGCTAACTGAGCGAACAAACGACGACAGGCAATACATACGCACTCATTGCTCTGTCAGAGGTAAACACCTTCTAGATAGTCCACTGCTAACGATAAATTTGCAGTCATAAGGCTGCGATAAACCCATCAGCATCGTTCTTTGTCTTGGTTTACGAAAGCGGAGTAATGGCCTTGCAAGTCCTTTCTGTTGGCAAATTCATCGTCAACAAGATCCATAGTTTCTTTGACTCACAGTATTCTTGGTAAATACAAACAGGACGAACTTCAGTTACTGTTAGTGATAATCTTAACATCATAAGGTCCCTTTATATAAATGCAACGTTTCTTCATCTGCAAGCGAAATAACCATTCATCGAAGCCAGAATCGCCTGAAGCTATCATTCCACTGCGATGAACAGCATCTTTGAATTACTTCTGCATAGGCGGTCTGTAGGAATAATCGTATGTTCATCTTTTGAGGCGCCTCCACGGTGATATTCTTCACTCTAAATGGATCGTCCTGTATGTTGATGTGCTTTCCTGGATAGTTCTTAAAGAATTGGTATTACTTGTGCTTTTTGGCAGATGGTTTAATTTCGATATATGAATTGGTTCCTTCACATAACTGCAAGTGATGCTCCAAGAGATCAAGAGCTGGTGATTGGTAAGCTGGACGTCATTTGATCGATGTAACAATCGGTTTGTAGGTAGCTATGATTACATACACGAGCATCCGTACGCTTCCTCCTACCTTGATTATACCACAGTCGTGGAAGAAATGTTATCACTGAGCTAGTGAAAAACAATTGTACCTCTCGTCCTGAAGAGTCACTTCAAGTACCGTCACCAAAGTCTCTACAGTGCATTTCCTACCATGATCAGACGTCCTGGCTGCTCTGAGATACTACTCCAAATCTTTGGCACCATCAATGCAAGTCGATGACTGTGGTGCCAAGGGTGTTATCTTTCAACTTACGAGCAGAGGTCGAAAAGAGTAACACCCAATCCGCACCAAACAGTGTGCCCACAGAATGAACCTGCATAACACACCTGTCCACGAGGCTGCTGTACTGCCTGCTGAGTAACATAATAGCTAAACTCGTCATAAAGAAGAGGAATAGTCATTACCCAGAACTGATGAATACCACGCTTCTTTACAGTCGCTGAATAGACTAACTGCTTCCAAAAGTGAATATAACAGAAACATTGCCAGGTCCTTTGTCTTCTCTTTAACACCAGAGTTTACTGATCGCCAAGATGCTGTTGAGTCAAATAACTGAAACCAGTGATCCAGTTGTAAAGGTGTTCTAACTCACCATTTCTGTATATCGCCTTGTCTTCCGCGAAGCTCCATACATGAAATAGCGTCAATAAGCATGTGCTTACTGCATGAAATGAAGAATCTAGGTCTCTAACTGGGTTGCATCTTCACCATCACACTTCTCCGGCATGATCACAAGCAAGTGCTCTGGTGCTCACTTCCACTGAATCTATAACTACAAGTACCAGTACATGAGTTATGACATGTGGAAGAGTATTATTTTGTGCATAGTGCAATTTTACCTTGGTACCAGCAAACAAACAAGCATCTTTCTCTATCTTCTCGACCTTTCTTCCGATAAATTCAGTTCTTTCATATCGAGTGAATATACATCTTTCACCGATATATACAGACTGATGTTTGTCCGCATAATAATGGATGATTCCGCATTGTCTACGGCTTCAGAGTAGTTACCTAGCAAGATACCCCAGGAGAGGTTCTCCTGACCCATTGAAATAAGGACGAGCGAATAACAATCATAGCGTAATGAAGAATTGAAAGCAATCATAAGCATCAACACACAAAGAAGCATTGTACTTTATGCAAAGATACAAAATGAACTCCGCTTTATCTACTGTTTTACTCATAGTTGAGGAGCGAAATAAAGCAATCAGCACTACAACTGTGATAGTCAAATTTTATTCCATCTCCATATAGCGTATATCATACCTTAATACAACAAAAGTGGTGCCATAATGTTCTTCATTCCCACCTTGTGTTCTATAAACCACCACAACTGTTGGGTGGATAAGAGAATGATATAACACTCACCCATTGGGTGTTGACAATAATATTGTCGATAAGAAAAGCCTGAACAATTCCAACGGTGACAGATCCAGGCACCATACCACAGCAACACTCCCAAATAACACAACAAAGAAGTAAGAAAAGTATCAAAGAACCTTCCGTTAACGATTGGTTGAACTTGATGATATGGCTGACGATTGCTGAAGACACAGAGGCTTCAGGAGGCAACACCAATACCTCAATCCTGTCAGTATATATTTAATACAGCAAGCTTACTCCATCTATGTGGTTGGTCTGCTTGGTCTTCCATTTTAGAATCATCCAAATACGATTGCAGGAAAGCAGACGAATAAGCGTATACTTTGCCTCAACTCGCTGAGAACCATGTACTACTAAAGGCAACAAGCGCAATTTACAACTCCTATCAACAGTTTATGAACTTAAAGAGTGTGGTCTCCCACATTGATAACCAAATTTGATGCATGTGTGTTATCGACTAGAAAAGGAATAGAATTGTTAAGGTACTCAATGCATCATCATGGCTAACTAATCTCTTTGTAACCCGAGGAAGGGCTGCCAGTTGAAGGAGGAATAGGTTAGCTGTAAGCATAAAGAAAGATGCCTCTTGGTAAGTATCCACTTTCATTTATAACTCCAAGGAATTCGGGACAACCCAAAGCTTCATGTGGGTCTACTGGTTGAGCACATAAAGGCTGCAATAAAAAATACAATCTAACCTAACGCATTGTCTTGCTAAATGATATTTGTTTCATTTCGCCTTTAGTTTGAAGTTAACCCATGTTCTCAAAATTATAATTCTTGCAAAGTTAGAAAAGGAATATAAAACAAGCATTACATCGAGTTTTAAATGAAGGCATTGGTTTTCAAATTTGGTTTATAGTGTAAAGTAAAGGTCATGCAGGCTGAAAGGAGAAACGCACTCTATAAGCAACTATTACAAAATTCTGGAAGTTGATAAATATGTGAAACAGAATAAAACCAATTTCAAATTTATCTGTTTTCAATTTCTTTTTATAATTGCTTTTAATTGTACAGGCTATAAGTTTTTTATTATCTTTGCAATGATAAAATAGCTATTTCTTATACATTTCAAGCATAAATGAATAATACAAAAAGCAGAAGAAGAATAGTTAGCCTTGCAAATCCAAAAGACAAGGTGTAAACAAAAAGAATAAGCAAAAAGAAATATTCTCAAGTGATTGCTGGATATTACATAGACTGGCTTGAATTAAACGGATTTTTCTAATATTGAAAGAAGTTAATACACTGATAAAAAGATACCTGCAACATGCCTTGGGAAAAGCAAAATATACTGCTGCTTGCACCCATCGGCAGATTAAAGTTATATTCATCCTCATTGAGAAACCCATCAATACGACATGAAGAAAGATATGCAACACCTTTTAAGGAATACAGTTCTATTCCTGAACGAAATTAAACAATGGAACGGGTAGAGAAAATTATCTAGCATCTCGGTTAGTGATAAATGATAACCCTAACTGACAAAGGGTATAGATCTTTAAAGAATATGAGGAAGTAAAGGTACAACTCAACACACCAAATAATCTTAGGACTATATTGTTCAAGAAGACCCTTACCCGAAGGTTTCCTTTGGATTATCGATTCAAAATCACGAAGTCCGATTATCTACGTGTTTCTATGTATCAATATGGAGGTGGCCATGCGGGGATATTAAAGGTATTCAAATTTCATCTATGGTCTGAAGCCTTAAACAACTTTGAGAATAAAGTGATATGCTTATGATCTGAGTACAAATGCCGTATGGTGGGAAGGATGCAAACGAGACAGATCCCTATTTAAAAGAGGACCCAATCTAAATATTGAGAATTTTAGTAGAATGGTGCTTTATCTTTCGAAAGGTTTACCCTTTTACTGAAGAACAGTACAAAGAATCAAAGAGAAGATTAACGCGCTAATCAAAGGACTTAAGAACATCTAAAGCAAGAGACTTTGGAACGAACAGTATGATTACCCTTCAATGGGAAGAAATGCATGTCTCTATATTCTATCCTCTGAGGCTAGTTTAACTTTGAAATTATTATGAAATAATAAAATTAAGCCATGTTTCAAGGATTATAGATAAAAATTATACTGTAGGTTTCTAACACAAAAAAGTTTTTAAAACAATTGTAGCCTTATCTAGACTATATAACTATAGAGATTATATCTTTAAAGAAATTCATACATTCACAAAAACAGATTTCTACTTTCAAACTAGTATTTTGTTAAATTAAGAATAATACCAAATATTTTCTGGAGCAAGGGGCACAATGAACTTATATATTTCTGAACGCTTAAATACAAAAGATTCATAAGTACAATTGATATATCTTAAGCAAATATACTTTATTGCAAAAAAAATTTAGAGAGATCCAGATGAAGATAATAAAGAAAATATATATAGCAAATATTGTTCTTTATCTGTATTGTAGAATGCATTATTAATAAATGTAAAAGCTGATTGATGATACTTTGGACTGGTATCAGATATAATGAATTGTAGATGACTTAAACGTTACTTTACAAGTCATCTCACCAAACGCCCGCAGGTCTTTTTACATCAGTTTTGTTAGCAAAGAAATTAAACTCAGAAACTACTCTTTAATACACCCTGATTTGGCAACCACTTCAGAGAAAATATTGTATGGGAACTGGCGTATCAGGGTCGGCACTGACTATCTGCAATTCCCAAAGAAATCTGGGGTTTCTATATTGCGGCAAAAAAGTCTACCGAACCTTTACAAACAAAAAGAATATGCCTTATCCAACCTTTTGAGGCAGATCCTGCTTCATTCTTCCTCTTTTTAATAAACCAAAAGAATAAAGTGAAAAGAAATATAACCAGGTAATTATTCTCATATCGATCTTTGAACATCCTGTAATAAAACAGATCTAATCAGAAATAAAGAATGAAGTAATTTATCATCAATCGGTCTAAATTTGACAATGGACAGATACTGATCAAACTTGTAAAGCTGCGAAAGTATTGCTCTAGCTCTTTATGTCGTGACTAATTACATCTGATAATTTTGGTGGAGTTCCCAAATTGCTGGATTGAATTATCTGCAAGATTTCAAAGTGGACACTCAAGTTTATTGACTATGCCCTCATCCAAATAGGAATCTTCAATGGGTCAAACACCAGTATACCCAATATCAATCAGATATAGAAGAATGCAAGCAATGACCTAAATCAATGATTAATCATGTGTATATACCAAAGTGAGTCAGTCGGTTTAATAAAGGCAGAAATAAGTTATATTTATATAGGATTAGAACAAATAAAAAGCAAAGCTTAAAATATGGGAAAGGAATGCAAAACATCAGACAAAACACATAGAATGTTATGAATATAACTATTCTCTACTAGAATGAGGGAATGATATTCATTGACTATTTGAAGGCAGAGTGCCCCTAACACCCTGGGAGTTGAATTATGGAATTTATAATGTTGTAAGTGAATTGCCGGTCGTTTGAATACATCTCCTCATCGTTAATTGCAGGTTTATCACTATAGAAACTGTGGACAAAACAATACTGAACGCTTAAAGAAGATCTTTCTCAACTCTCGGTCATAGGCAACTTATAACTCAATTATAATCAGTCATTTCAATTGAGATTGCTCGGTCTTGGCCTCTATAATAAAACAGTATAATGGCAGATCGGTCGACAGCTGCTGCTATGCATTGTCTCTATTGCCAACATTTGCACTCCACTTACTGATGCCCTACAATGCAAGTATTATAGTACACGAAAGATGGGAAATATCATATCACTCCTACTGATGCGCTTTTTGTTTTGAAACTTTCGCAGTGTGCATTTGTTCTATATTTCTACTCATTCGATGTTTAGAAACCTATGTCGTTTTACTTTTCGAAAGGATGTACTATTCAGCTTTCCATAATTTATTTATTGTAAGACGATGGCTCAAGAATGTCGTTTTCTGCGTTGCTTGATAAGCAAACCTCAAAAGAGATGTCTTCACTCAGGTGTGTGGAGTTTGTAGGAATGCCTTCACTAGCTAACACCAAGGTATCAACTTCATTAATATCTTCTTTGAGTAATCATCAAAGTAAGAGGGAATTGTTGGACACAATGATTCAAGGCTTTGTAGCTGTTCTTATAATGCAGTAAAGGAATCCACAGATCATGGCCAGCAGTGTGTGCCAAAGATCTGAAGAGAAATAACTTCATATATCAGGATCAAAATTTATTATTTTCAATGCTTTTCGCCATTCAATATGCCCAGAAACAACTAATATACTCACTTATGGTTAAAATGTCTCGAATCGGTCCCTTGTCTGTCAGGGGCCTTACTACAAGCAGTATTGACATTATACTAGGTGCTATACACTAACACTGCCAAAGTGCAATTGGTTAGACAACATTCTGCACAGGCATGCCTTTCATTTTTTAGATTTTCTCACCTATGTTGTAATGAAACTGATGCTCTCAACGTCATGCCACATTATTCATTCTGGAGCAACATATTCATTTGCAGTCGGTTGCACCTCTAGCAAGAATTATATAAACCATCAGCACGGCCATATTCGTGCCGGGGCTGTCAAAGTTTCCTTTGTTATCCATAGCGGCTTATTCCCTTCCTCATGCCATATAGGCCACTTAACCCAATCACTTGTCATTTCTTTTACCATAGTCATGTCTACAAGTATAATTTCTTCTCTTTGCCAACATATCTCCCCTAGGAAATAGTGGAGAGAGAGAAGGCATGATATAAATATCATCAAAAAGAAATCCGTAAAAAAATAAGATAAGCGGGAAGTCAAACATGTCGAAACAAATTAGAAAAATCCTATCATCTATTATTGTTCTATTTACAATGGAGTAAAAGATGAGAGAAAATAATTAGTAGCTCACCACAACCCTAAGAGATTTTGAATTACTATTGACGACGGTTCCACTGACAACCCCTCGACATATGCAAAGAATCAATGCCCTAAATTCTAAGAATTGAGACTCAAAAGAACTTATAGGAGTTTCTAAAACCTGCAATAGCGAAATTGAGACTTATTATGAAAATTATATTTCTGATCAAGATGATAAGGACAAGAAGAAATCGCCACTGAAGAAAGTCGAGAGATATGAGTATTAAATCTTTCAGAAGGTGGTAAGTAATCTCCCTGGATGCTACCCCACAATCTATAATCTAAATAACAATCTTATCCAGATCTAGAAGAACAAAGGAAAGGAATCTTCCTAGTCAAGAGGTTTTGTCCTTTTAAATACGGCAAAGGCTCTAATGCCAATATATATATAGTTAGAACTCTAATATTTCAAGAAATAGGACGAAAAGATAGTAGAGAAGGTTTCTTCCGTCTTTGTATTGGATATTGAAACAACTTTGGATACATACCAATATGCAGCAAAGAAAATTATGCTACTCCCGATACCTTTTTCTTTTACATCGGCGCGGGCAATTCTGAATCTGTTTCATCTACTGAATAAAAGTGGCCCACAAAGGAGGCGTTCCATGACCTTACTCAATTGGTAGAAAAGATATTATCCCCGAGACTCTAAAAGCAACTCACGACTGTACCGAGTAAGTTCTGGCCGATATTATCAACGAAATGATTTTCAGCTCCTATAGTGACCAGATATAAACAACTAGATTGTTACAGAAAGTAGCCATTTCACCTTCTTAGAGGGCATTATTAAATAAGGATAAAAGAAAGGCTACAAAGAAACATCAACCCTGGCATATCTAAGCCTGAAGAATTTGAAACCGACCAAAGATGCTCAACACTTCAGGAAGATTGCGTGATGTAGATATTCTCTTTATGAGGCAATACATACTTATTTTAATAAAATAAATCCTAGCATACTTATTCATGGAAAATATTTATAAAGTCCTGACAATAAGCTTTTATTATAATAGAAAAATATAAATAAGATTGCCCTTATTACAGAAGCTGGGATGCACATACACATAAAACATCTCATATACTCTATATGCATATTCACAAATATAATCCATTCAATATGTCTCAATTAGCATCCATCAGTATTCCTGTATATAATGCAGAGCGCACTACTTTTGGCAAAAATGTCTTGGATAGTATATTAGCGCAAGACTTTGGTTAACTATGAGATCATTTTATAGGGAATGATGTGCAGCAGATTCTTCACCAGATATAAGGTACGAAATATGGGTCTAAGCCATCATAACACTTTCCAAGTTATCAGCAAAATAATGCAGGAGTAAGCGCAGCGCGCGCAATGCAGGTTTAGACGTAAGGAAGTGGATTACTTTATTGATTCTGACGATTACATTGAGGATGGATTTTTCAATTACTTAGATAGCCTTACACGAATCTAATCATCACAAATAGTAAAAATCTCTCCCCAAGTGATAATATTAGTGATCTTTTTGTAAAACAAACAATCAACTACACGAAAAAGCAATATCACTATTTCATTTCTATAACATTGACAACATAGCTCTGACGTGGTCCTTGGGCTAAGTTCACAAAAGGAACTCAGTTAAAGATCTTCGTTTTGATATCAATATGAAGATGGGTGAAGACTCACCCTTTTGTATTTAGATATCTTTTGTAACATCAAATCGATACAATATTTGAAATGAAACTTCACTATACTACGACTTTCCGAACAAGAATCAAATGTAAAATATTCTCTCTATTGATTATAGCATTGATTCTTTACGAAAGTTATTTTCCAAAGCATATGTTATTTATAAACGATTTACCTATCACTAATAAAGGCTGCTTTCATTCAGGATATTTTAAACTCATTTGCAGAGACGAAAAGAAATAAAAGCCCAAGAAAATGGGGATAAAGTCCGTAAAAGAGATGTATCAATTTACTTGGAAATACTTATCTTTTGTCACAGAAAGTGAAATATTTTTATACTCTCAATTATTTAGAAACACTTCTCATATATATATGTCTGTTACAATATCAATCGTAGTTCAATTTATAAGGTCGACACTAAAAAAGCTCTAGATAGCATCTTAGCACAAAACCTTCACTAAACTTTTAGAATTAATTCTAGTTAATGATGGTTCGCCCGACAATTGTCCTGCAATCTGCGAAGAATATACACACAAAGATCCATGCATAAAATTCATCAATAAAGAAAATGGAGGTCGATTTCTGCTCATAATACAGGATTAGCTATCTCAGAAGGCGAATATACCATTTTTATAGATCACAGATGATTATGTTGACGCAGAGGATTGACAAACTGTATGCCACAGCTATAGAAAAGAAATACAGACTATAACTATTTGTGATTTATACCAAGAAGACGAGTATTCACGTAAATATTTCTAAACAAAAAATCCAAGTTCTCTTAAATCTGCACAGGTGCTAGATCTATTCCACCACATTGGGGGCTTTACATGGAATAAAGCTTTATTCGTCGCTCTTTATATACAGAATTAGGGCATTAGCTATCCCAATAACATTTATGGTTGCGAGATGACTACGTTATGGCCCAATTCTTTAGCACGACTTAAAATAGCATATTGTCCTGTAGCTTTTTATCATTACATGTATAACGAAATTCTTGTCGATCAATGATAATAATACTTATGAAATGGACAAAGAGATTCTTACAATGTTCATATGTTAGAAAGACTCTCCCGCTTTTACAAGATGCTATGACTGCAAGCATGAAGATATCTTTTTACTAGAGCATTTTGGTTAGAGGTAAACACCTTTACTTAGGAATTTAAGCAAGAGTTTAGTGTACAAAACTAAAGTCACATACCTCCACTCAATGAATCACAGTAAAAAGCGTAGTCCTTGCATGTAATGGACATTATCAGATTGCTCATAAAATACTTGTTGCTTTATTTCACATTAAACGATTTTATAAAAAGTAGAAATATGATTCCAAAAATAATCCATTACTGTTGGTTTGGTGCAATCCACAACTTTAGCTGTTAAATGTGATAGAATCTTGGAAGAAATCATCTCCTGATTACGAGATAAAAGAATGGAATGAAGATAATTTACGATGTGCAGCAATCTGACTATACCATCAGCATACCAGCAGAAAAGTATCTATGTAAGTGTACTGGCACTTTATAACGAAGGTGGACTTTATTTTGATACCGATGTCGAAAATCATTAAAACCTTTAGATGACATCATTGCTAAAGGTCCTTTTGTCAGGGTTGCGAAAAAGATGGAGATGGTTTTACGAATCTATCCAGATGTAGCCCTAGAGCCCTAGTGTGGGTTGTGAACTCAAAGTGAAATAACAGTATTTTCTATACGATAATTTTTCATTTACTGAAGAAAACCCAGACTCAAATAAAGGACAATATAAAACAGTTTAGCCTATACCTCTGAAATTTTAATAAAGCATGGTTTTAATCAATGCCCAAAGGTATTCAAAAAGCAAGGAGTTAACCATCTACCCTAAAGAATATTTTAATCCTAGAACATATCAACCAACAAGATAACACGACAATACCCGTACAATTCACCATTATGCTAATACTTGGATGCCACATAGAGTTCATACGTGCCTTTATACGAATGATTGGCCTTTAAATTGTATAACATCATACTTAGGTAAAAGAAATACAATGTATGTTTACACTATCCTTGCCTTTGTTCTAGGTTGAAATGCACAAAATTTGGCAATCGGTCAAAGGACGTCAACTTTTAATATTGGATTAGTTACTAATCTCCTCTGTATCTGGACTTGAGATACATGCATGGGAACTATAGAATACACAATGGGGATTTAACGAAATGAGACATGTTGGTAGCGACTGGGAGTTTTACTAGATACAATTGCTTGGAAAAGAAGATCGGTTTTATCGTTCCAGGTCTTTGTCTTTCTGGTCTCTCTTTGTAGCTGTTTGATTCCTGCAAAAAGCCTTTTAGTATTAATACTCTAAATTTTGTCTGATTGTTATATTGGGTAAAATCTTTTACTTTGTGTGTCAGGAATAGAGAATTTATTGCGATCATTCAATTTGTTGGTGGGGTATAAAAATCTTGCTAGAAAAGCCAAAAAGATATTGTCATTTCATTATAATGACTGCTATTGCCTACTCTACACGCCAGTGCTTTAATTATATTACCAATTGCATTTGTTTACAAGAGAAAGTTTGTTATGTCACTTCACTTATTATTATTATTGCTTTAATTATTAGTTATTCTTCTGTTACATTTCTTTGTCACAACTGCCGATATTAGTAACCCTTGTCAATGAAACGTCATCAGGTTATATTGTTAGAGGAGATCATGCAGAGTCTATGAATATACCCACTATTTTGAAAAGCTTCTTATTCTTGTCTTGTACTTTATTTGCAAGAAAAGAGGCAGATGAAAGTGCCCTTTTACGACTCTCTTTTTATACCTATTTAATATCTATTGTGCCTTCCTAATCGCAGGTGCAAGATGTTATTTATCAAGCGACTAAGAATTATTATACTTATTCTTTCAGCTCTATTACCAGGTATATTCTATCTTTCAAAGAAAAATGGTCAAAACATAACTCGTTTATTGTTTTCATTGCATATTTTATATTCCTATTCTTTGGGTCTCTAAAGCATTTACGATAGCGCATTTAATGAAGACTATTACGGAAGAATGGTTCCTTACCACAGTATAATAGACGTGCCATAACATGAAAATATTATATATAATTTCCCACCTTCGCAAGGGAGGGCCAACCGATGTTCTCTACAATATTTGTAGCGATATTATAGTAAGTATCACTATTGTGTGTCTCCGAAAAGGGAACTCCCACTAGCGATGTGATAGATTTAAAGAGTTGGGGCAACTATTATTTTCACTCCAATAATTCTATTTAAAATGTGAATTCTGTTACATCAAAATATAAGTAAAGCAGTAGAACAAATAGTAGAGACAAGAACATATTGATTTAGTACATTGTCATGGTTATCACCTGTATTAGTAGGCTCAAAACTAAAAATGTTAGGTAATTTCAACTCCTACGCTAATAGAGCTAGCAGAAGATTTTATCAATGTTTCCGGCAACATTGTGGGAAAGATATATGCTGAGAAAGTATTATAAAGCCTCAATAAATTCAGCTTTAAACATCCTGTTTCAAAGAGCGCAGAAGAACTTTGCAAGCAAGATCTTGGAAGAATGTACCTACATAAATAATGAGTATTAACACCCATATTTATAACCCAGTAGAAAAGGCGATAATAGAGTTAAGAAAGTAACATCTCACAAGCCACGGTATTAGTTTCACAGGACGCATAGAACCTAGAAGCGAGTTGAGACTCTCTATACAATGGTTCAATAGCTTTCCAGCACAAATAAAGCATCTTTTCTTAATTGTTGGAGGAGATGGTAGTAGACTATCTACATGCAAAAGATTAGCAAAAATACGAGTAATGTACTATTCACAGGTAGAATAAGCAATGCTGTTGATTATTTACAACTATCAGATTTCATATAGTAATTCAAAAAGTGAAGGTATGGTATGGCAGTCTGCGGAAGGAATTGCGTGCGGTTTGATGCTATTCTCTCAAGTATTCCATCACATCATGATGTTGGACGATATTAATGCTCTTTTTGATGATATTACAACAGAAAAAATATCAAGTTCGGTAAAATCAACAAAGAAGAACTTCATAACTATATTCTTAAAACTTTTCTTGCGTATCAATGTCGCAGTGCATACGAGAAAAGAATACCAACTATAAAATCTAAAATATGATTACAATATTCACCCCTGACTTACAATAGAGCTTATTCTTCACCACGTTTATACGAATCATGAGCAAACCTATAATAATTTTGAATGGGTTCTCATTATTGATGGTAGTACTGATAATACAGATGAGATCGTAAAACCATGGTTACAAATGATACGTTATCACCATAAATTATATTAAACAGAAAATGGTGAAGTAAGCATAGGGGCTATCAGTGTAGATAGTTGCCAGGTGATTACTGCATTGTTGATCAGTGATGATTTTCTACCAGAGGACGGTTAGAAATAATTCAACAGTATATTAAAGAATAATGGTCCACTACTTTGCAGGAGTTTGTGGAACTAGATGCTATCTAATAATGAAAGAATTGGTGGTTCTTTTCCTTATGAGATATTAGACACCGATAGTGTTTCATTTAGAATACATTATAAAATAAAAGGGAGATATAGCAGAAGCATGGACTACATCCATATTGAGAAGAATTTTCCTTTCCAGAGTTTAAGGTGAGAAATTTCGAACCAAAGCTGTTCTGGAATGAAATTGCATATAAAACTAAGATACTAATAAGGTATTTATAATTGTGAATATCTAGAAGATGGACTGACAAAGAAATATACAGCTTTCATCGCAATTCCCCAAAAACATCTCATAACATTCTATTCAGAAATTATAAAGATAATAGATTTGACAAAATTACTCAGTATTAAAGTGCCATTAATTTGGAGATATTCTATTAATACAATAGGAAAATTCAATTCCTCTATGGGTCTTTTTATTTTATCCTATGGTTTCCTATTTTATCTTAAGATATTAGTCAGAAAAGTAATAATACAAAATCACAATAAAATACATGAAGTATCTTTTATAAAAGAAAACGAAGTTACGATTCCAAAACCAGAGAACTATAAGTACGTTCTTGAACTAATAAAAAGCGACTATTTTAGAATGATTGGTAGAAAGTTCCATTAATATGTTTGTATATGACTTTTATGAACCTTTCCCTTAGTTTATGTTCTGGCATAGAACATCTGCTTTAAAAAGTAGAAGCTACTTTGGGCCATTATAGCTGCTACTACAGATGCTATATGTTTTAAATATGGTATAATGATTACATTATCTACAAAGATTGGATATGGCTTATTTTAGGACACCCAAAGTGGAATAATTATAAACCACACAGCTATTATTGGAAACAATATAAACCTCTAAGTTACAACAATAGAGCCTCCAACAAGGGTGCAACAAATTATCGGTGATAATATGTATATTGATCCGTCGTGTTCTTTAATAGAAAGAGTTATAATAGCAGTACTACTATTGGGACAGGAAGTATTAGTTACAAAAAGATGTTGAAAGAGAATAGCTACTGTAGGCAATCCTTCAAGAAAAATAGGGAAAAAGAAAACACGATTTTATAAATAACAAATGAGCTGTTTACAGTAGAATAACTTCTTAACATCAATGCAATTACCTCTCAAAAGCAATGCTTTTAAAAGCTAAAAGAGTTACTTTTGAGAGAAATAACATCTGTTTTATGGTAAAACTCAAAATAGGTAAAAGTCAAAAGTTATTACAAACAAATTTACAGACTATTATTACCTATATAAAGTATATTCTAAGTACAACTATTTATAAGGCCCTAAATTATGATACATCATAAAATAACTAAGAAAAGTGAATAAGGAGATATATTTTTGCATATCTACTCTCATCAAAAATAGTCTTTATCTTTTTATAAGAGAACATATGACAAAGCTATGCATTATTGTTTTTCCACCTATAAGCCAAGGCATCTACAACGATAACGCCTAACTATAATGATTAAAAGTATGGATTCCTAGAGATATTGCAAATTAGGAGAGTTATTCTTCTTACTTCTTTAAAAATTCCATTGTCTGTTCATCAAAGTTGAACTGCTTGAATAGAACAGGCATGACCATAAGAAAAATTACATTCCTGAGCAGGTCTGTACACATTTTCGTTTATTTTAAAAAGTCACCTGCATTGCGTGCGATATTCTCTTTAAAAACTTATTGATGCATCGAAGATGTAAGTTTCTTGTTCTTCATTCCATCGATAAATATCTAAAACACTTCCATTGTCATTGGGATGAGTGGTCGAAAACAACAGTTTTATCTCCAAATAATTACAACAAACAGCATCAGATTACAGGTGCATGACTGAGTGTTATTAGTTTATTGCAACTATTTTCTTTAGGTAAGAACTCATACAATGAAAGTTTACCACTTTTATAATTTTCTGGATAAATAAAAGTCTATCTTTCCTTCTTTCAATAATAGGAAACTAGATGCGTATCAGTCTCCAAAACTTCCTCTCTTTAGTGATTATTATTAAAGTTTTCTATCTATCATCAAGCTTAACTATTAGTCCCTTTCTGTGCGCATAAGTGTGTTCTTCTACTAATAAATAAATATACTTTTCATCAACATCTAAAACAAAAGGATCAGCAAACCAACGGTCCTTATAATGATTTTTACCCATACATGAGCGTAAAAGGTACCGTTAATTACATCTTCCAATTTGTTCTCGATAAAACCTATGGCCCAATAAGACTCGAGTAATACGGTCATAAATATTTCCAATAAAACTCATAAATTCTATTATTTTTACGTGAGGCTCAACGAATTTATTACTATCTACAAATCTGGTAATCAGCTATTTTTACAATCTCAAAGTATTGCAACACAAACAAAATACGCAATGATCACCTGGGACAAGTTACTGAATTATTTTTGTAGTTGCAACTGACTTCTACAAGTTTTTAATGCAATTACAGCAAAATATTCCCTTGAGACATACTTGGATAAAGAAACATCCACGAAGCTCCACAATATTAAGGATGAAGTAGAGAGTGCTAGCATTGTAACTCCCCCACTGAAGAGATTATATAATGCAAGAGAGGATAAGAAATAAAGAAAAAGCGAATCTAAAATAAAATATTTGACTTGTTTTAGATTCAGCTTTATATGACGATGTTTTTAAGACCACTATCAATGCATCATAATATTACTCATGCACTAATTTTTAAGCGACCTTTAAAAACGTGTTACATTCAGCTTTTGTACTTATTTTGCCATACTTCACCACAGCAAATAAGCTTTTCGCCAAGCTCTTCAACCTCTTGTAAAGTAGAAGCTTCGCTATAAACACGAATAATTGGCTCAGTGTTACTCTTGCGAAAGATGTACCCATGAGTTAGCAAAGTTAATCTTTTACACCATCAATATCGATGATTTCCTCATTGCACACTTCTTTTACCTTTGCAAGGATAGCATCTATATCTGCTGTTGAGGTGAGATCGATTCTGTTTTTCATACTGAAATACTCAGGATAGCATGCCTTTAACTCGCTAGCAGTACAGCCTTTATGAGCTAAGTGTGACAGAGAAAGGGAACTACTAACAAGTGCATCACGACCATAATAGCTCTCTGGATAAATCACTCACCATTACCTATCTCCACCAACTAACAGCATTGCATTCTTCATTTGAGTGTTAACGTTCACCTCTCCACGGCAGCTGCAGTGTATTTACCACCATGTCGTTCAGTAACATCACTGCAGCACGAGTTGAACTGAGGTTAGACACAGTGTTTCTAGGTGTTTTTGACAATACATAATCAGCATCTAACAAGTGTATACTCTTCTCAAAACATCTCCGTTCTCTGGAAATAAACACCAAACTGATCGACATCTGGGTCTACAACAATACCAAGATCATAGCGCACCTTTAGCCATTTCTCCCACTAATCTGCCAAGGTTCTTTGCCAATGGCTCTGGATTGTGAGCAAAATCGCCTGTTGGTTCACCAGTAAATTTTATATTCAGCACCTAAAGCATCTAGAATTGAGGCATAATAATACCTCCAACAGAGTTCACTGCATCTACAAGTACTTTAAAGTGTGCATTTTTATAGCCTACGATCAACAAGTTTCAAGTCAGAACACTGTTGATATGACGTTGATTGAATGAATTATCTTCTGTATATTTACCCAAGTTGTCTACCGACATATTCAAAGTCTTCTCTTTCAGCAATAGCTAAACCTCTTCTCCATCTGCTCGGTTAAAAATTCACCCTTTTTCATTAAGCGGTTTCAAGGCATTCCACTGACGAGTTGTGACTTGCTGTAATAATAATACCTCAACTGCTGTTCCATTGCAACTGCAAGCTCAGTAGTTAGGGGTAGTTGCCATACAATGTTTACAACATCATAGCCAATACCCATAAGTGTTCACACACAATGTTGCGAACCATGTCGCTGAAATACGTCCATCACGTCCAACAACAATGGTATGCTCTTACTTTTTACCGCTTCTACGAATGAAAGTGGCATAAGCTGAGGTAAATTTCACGATATCTAAGGGATTAAGAATGTCACTGGTTTTCCTCCGATCGTTCCTCTTATACCCGAAATGGATTTAATAAGTGTCATAAATTATAATAATTGTGTTAGTATCAATATGAGTTTTTATCACCTCGCTGATAAGTAACGGTATAGAAACAAGGATAAACGCTGAGATGCGTTTGATTGTCCCTTTCAGAGTGAAGGTACAATAGGTTTACTTTAGCTAGAGTATCGCTATCATTAACAATCTTCCAAGCTTAATATAAGCCAGAAGATTGTACCGTTAGAGACTGATGTACTATGTGTATATTCGTGCCATTAAACTTGAACCGCTATCAAACGATGCGCTATATGTAGAATAATAACGACGAACGGTCATTTTATCTACTAATGAAGCAAAAGCCATATCTAAGTTTTGACGATTGCAATGAGTCTGTTAATAGGTTAATCTCTTTTATAACGGCACATACGGTTGCTGTACTTTCGTTGTGTTTAAGAATCTCCCACTCTCTATTAACAATTTGCATATATACTCCTGTGTTTTAAACAACACATATTCGTTCTTTGAAACGTCTGTTACTGTGTCATTTGCAAGGAACTCCTCTTCAGAAACAACTTAATATTGTTATCTCTTATATACTTTGAGATGGCAGAACGCTCACGTTCTTTCTGATCTGCATAAAGTGTCAGAGTCTTTACACGAAAAAGTGTGTGATGCAACACACTAATACATGCTATAAGTGATATTTTTATTTTTCATTAATATATAAATTTAATTGCGTTCTTTATGTTCATTGACGCCATTGCACTGCAACATAGAGTGCTACAACAGCTTTTGTTGCAAAGTTAAGAAAAAGAGTGAAATAGAAATATTTACTCTTTTTACGTTTTTATGCGCCAATTATTAGATAATGCCCTCTAAAGTATAACTTTTATAGAATTAGAAGAGATAAAAAGTGCTAAGAAGGGCAAAAATCCTTGTTTCATTAATATCTTCCAGCTACTTGATAGTGCCCATAAACGTGCAACAGAACATATACAACACGTAGAATGCAAGATAATTCTTTTTCCGTTTTTCAGGCAAAATGCACTATAAAGTAAAGGCAAAGGCAATGAGCTCATTATAGATTCATGAGTTCTTCATAAGTGTTGTAAAATGCTTTTCTCTCAATACATCTTGAGGAATGTTAAACACTTTGGATGTCTTTTATGCCGATGAAGTTGCAATAGTTTCCAGATACATAATATAAAGAAAAAGTAATGAAATCAAAACAATTAATGACTTGACTTATGATGTGCATAGTGCTGTTTTTATTATTTTCTATTTTAATTAGCTACAAGATTGGTTTTCTTTGCATCTACATTCAACACAAAAAGATTTCTCTTTTGCATCGGTCATAAACTAATCAACTGAAAGAAGAGCGTTTATGCTCTACAACTGCTTATTTTAAGAGTGAGCATAATGCTCCAATTGCACGACAGTGATGCCTACCAGCCTCTTCAATTGTGCAGTTTAAACGACCTCCACTTGCATTTAAATGCCCTCCACCATTATAAAATTGTGCAGCCATCTATTACAAGGGAAGTTATCAACAGAACGAAGACTAACGCAAATGGTATTCTCTTTCAAACTATCTTCACGCAAAGCAATAGATAGTTTCATTCCTTTAACTTCAAAGGCTCGTTCACTAAGCCTCCTGCATCACCCTTTGTAAAATGGAAAATTATCCACATCTTCTCGAGTATAGCGAAATATGAGGCATGAAAATCATCTAAAACATTGAGTTTTGACACATCATAACCTCTAAAACGTATTGCCCAAGCACTATAATTGTTATAGACGTTACGATAAATCTTATCTTTATCGAAGCCTCTTTGTGAGTAATTGACTGATAATAAAGAATATTTCTGGATAAGAAGAGTTGGCAAAGTAAAACCTCCAGTGTCTGTCATCATTCCACAATAGATCGCTACGGCACAATGTTTTCAATAACTATCAAAATAATTCAACTGCCATATCAAGCGGAAAACGATCTCACTTTGTACTGCTAATTGCTGGATTAGAGATGCACTATAGGTTTCCATTGAAGGATTTAAATGGTGATCTATCATTATTTTAGGAGCTTTGCATGCCTCAGAAAGCATCTTTCATCTCTCCACTCTACTCTGCAGTATTATAGTCTAAACAGAATACTAAGCTGGCAGAATCAAGAGTTCGTTTACTTTTTCGTGTTTATCGTCGAACAACCTTTTCTCGTGAGAAGCCAACGCAAAATCGGGGAAAGCGTCGGAACAACAACAGAAACATCTCTTTAAACATGTAGTTAAAAAGTCGTACCAAGCCAAAGACGATCCCAAAGCATCCCCATCAGGACTTTTTATGGCGGTAATAACAATATCAGCACTTTCTATGGCATTTCTCAGGGATTATTAATCTCTATCTCGTTTAGTAAATTTATATTCATATTTTAACCTTTATTCTTTTTGTACCGAAAGAAGTCTTAGAGATGAATCGTTTATCAACTACTCATCTCTGAGAATCTATTATCATTTAAAATAACTTGTTGGATATACTCCTTCGTTAACAAGAGCTTGGATTCTATCAACAGTTGCTGTCTGTCGGCAGAATAAGTCACTCCAAACCACTCACTTGTAGTGTCTAGTACTTTTACGGTTGAAGTGCCATTGTCTACCTAATCATTTTACCATTAAAGGAATAAAGAATTCTGCTTTAAGGGTTAGCTTGGTTCTTTGGATCGCTTAGAATTGTTTGAAATAAGCATCGCTATGCGCAAAAATAATCTGGAGTAAAACCCATGTTCATAGAAACAGGAATATTATCTTCAATTGCTACCCATTCTCCGTTCTCATCCTTTTATACGATACTTTTTCCATCAACACGCATAATCTCTGTGCGTTCTACAACAGTTATAAGTCAGTCATTTTCATCTTTAGAACAAACACCACGTGCAACGGTTCCATTTTTCGCTAAGAGTGTTACCTACACGGAAGCCAACCATAGCGTAAGTGTTTGTTGAATTGTCCTGGAAGATCAGCTAAGAACTTGCACCAGATAACCATGAAAGAATCACGATTATAGAAGTCGTCACAGTTGATAACACAGAATGGTTCATGAATCAAATCTTAGCCATCATCACTGCATGGTTTGTTCCCCACGTAGCTTTTCACGGCCTTCTGGCACTGTAAAACCTTCGGGGAAGTGCATCTAATGATTGGTGACATACACTCTGCAGGAATGTGTCCTCGTAATTTAGAGCACCTGTCTACGGAATTCTTGTTCAAAAATCCTTACGAATAACGAATACGATTTTACCGAATCCAGCCTTGATTGCATCATAAATAGAAGTAGTCCACGATGGTCTCTCCGTTAGGGACCTAATCCATCAGTTGCTTTTAATCTCGCCGTAACGGCTGCCCTATACCTGCAGCCAAAAAGAACTAATGTTGGTTTCTATAAAAATATGATTTAAAGTTATTAATTAGTTTATTGTTGTTTATTTCTTTTATCTATACTACTTATTATATCACTCATTTAGAGTTGAAAGTTTTACTAAGCCTCTATTATTAGAATGGATAGCTGATGGCAAAATTCAAATTCTGACCTTCTTTGAAACTCTTTATATTGTAGAAGCCTGAAGAATAAGGTGTATGTAACGCCACTCCCAGTCTACTCGAATAACAAGGGAATTGCATATCATATCGAATTCCAAGTCCAGTTCCTAACGCCATCTGCTTAAATACATTCTTTATTTTTAAAATGTGAGTTGGTTCTATAATCTCTGTTAGAGCCCAAACATTACCTGCATCTAAGAATAATGCGCTCATGAGTTACCTATAGATGTCTTCTATATTCTAAATTGGCTAAGAACTTGATACGCCTGTTTGATCAAGATATGATGTTTGCGACTGGTCTACATGATAGCGCCTGGTCCTATCGTATGAATATTGAACGCTCTGACGCTGTTTGCACCTCAACATAGAATTGTTCGCTGTGGAGCGATTGATGAATACCATAACTCCATATCATCCAGCATTGATAGCTAAGCGAAGCTATTTTCCTCATTAAATTTCCATGTCTTTGTAAAGTCGGTTCTACCTCATGGAATTGAGCATAAGGTTTAAACATCTCTGTTCTTCTTATTCCACTGATATCCACCTTAAAGCAGCCCAAGAAATAAGGTTTCCTGCCTCACTAAAAGCTAATTGCCATCGAATAGGATTTTGAAAAGATTGGACTGTTATAAAGTAGTAATAGCAAAATACATCTTTAGAACAAAACTTATCTTGCATGACGTATTGCAGATATATGCTCTCTTACAATGTCTTTGAACTTCTGAGTGCTCTTTTGCCATATGGTCGAACTGCACAATTAGAGACTAAACTCGAAAGATGACTTTACAGAAGTTTGCCAATTAAAAGTCAATTCAGCCTGAAACGATGTGGTCGTTTAAGCATCCTGCCCTATCTAACACATCCGAAGACATCTTAATTATTGATGTAGCGGACGATATAGCTTATGTTGTTTCACCAAAGGAAGGAACAATTTGGGGTACTCTTAACGACAAATCACCTCCATAACTATAGAATTGAAAACCCGTTGAGTTTCCTTCTGACGAGTGACCCGTTTGCGATCTCATGAGTTACCATGTAAGTTAAACTCCACTATTTCACCTCTTCTAAAGGCATTACTACGTAGAAAACCAAGTACAACTGCAGGGCCCAAACGTCCTGTTGTCTTTTCCTTTTTAGATTGGTTTCAATAAAGAAATCATAGGGTTTATCTAACACTGCTTGAATTAACATGTCCATTGTTTTAGACTTACTAGCTGTATCTCAGAGACAAAAGTTAATATCAACACTGTTGAAATATACCTAAGGTCCAGAGCGAAGCGACTCTGTGTAATTACCATCATCGTATTTCTGACCTCGGGAAAAAGGCGTAACTACGCAAAACAACCTTTGGACGCACTCTAGGGACGACTTCCATTGAAGAACACTTTGCAGTGAGCATAGGTCATGGAATCGGTTAATCGTTCCTCTGCGGGAGGGTCTTAATAGCTAGTAATGTCACCTATGCGCCAAGAATCTAATGTTCCTCTGCTCAAACTATCCTCCAATTGCACTCTGGTTAACACCTTTTCCTGAGTACAGAAACGGTATCAGCAAGGAAAGCATGTAATCTTGTTTATAGTAATAAAGACCTTTTATAACGGAATGTTTTATAAATCCTTTTCTCGTTGTTCTTCTAACTTTGAGACGTCGAAATATCGCCTTTAGCAAAAAGAATAGCTCCATTAAGGCTCTTTAAGTAATTCATTTTCTCTCAGGAAAAGCCTACAAACTCAGCAGAATCTATTCTAAATAAAGGTCCAGGTGTGACGTTATAAGCCACTTTTTGCCTTTTTACATTCTCTGTTGATCTCGATATTATAATCTACTTCACCACGAAGATAACCATGAGGACATCAACACTATTGTTGCTACACACGCAGCAGGGTTTACATTAGCTATTAACACAGGCTTTTTACCAAATGTCTTTGTAATCCACTTGCATAATCCACTCTTCTTCGTGCTAAACTCATCTAGAATCCATAGTCCCATGGGGGAAGGAGACATGCAGAACTACTTCCAAACAATGCTCCATGGGCTGAGTAGCTAATGCTCTTCTATTTCTTCTTGTCACTGTACAGTGTTTTGGCACCTTCGTTCTTCTCATAGTTTATCTTTGAGATTCCAACAAGATTGTTCATCTTGTGGAATACTGGTTGTAGAACAAGATGAAGGATTAAGCCCCTATTAGTAGGTAGAAACCCAAACGATATGTTTTGAAATATTCTTTTTAGTAGCTTTATATATCATTATTTTACTTCTTTTGTTGGTTGAGAAAACTGTGGGAATACTATCATCTCTACGATTGTTTTCTTCTCCTAGTTTTAAAAACGGAAGACGTCTTGGAAATGCTGTGATGTTTTCGTCTCCACAAGAAACCCACCTATATTCTCCAACATAACCATCAAGCCAATCATACGAGCCACGTTTATAATAACCTTTAAAGGTATTTATTTGAGTTAGGATTCAAACGATATTCTACAGTGATGTTATCTAAGAAGGTCATCTTTTGTACCTTCGACGTTTGTTCCACTTTCGCAGAGCTTCCTCCGACTAATCACATTAATCTATTAGTCAAGGAATCGTTTTGCGAACTTAACCGAATAGTTGCGCTCGTGTACTTCCGAAGCATCATTACTATTATCCATATTAAGCTCATATCAAAGGTTTCTCAATGCACTTCCTGTGATAGCACTAATCTGTGACTGCAAAGAAAGAGTTTAAAAGATGAACTCATTGAGAAGTTATTTTGAGGCTCCACCATATGGTATTGACCTGTGGTTAGCATCGTTACTGCTATCTTTCCACGCTCTTTCTTTACTCATTGCTTTGTAGCTGATTAGCGATATCTGTATCCTCTTGACAAGACACAATGAACTCTAATCCCATATTCTTTCAGGGTGTCTGCTCACCTTCACTCCACAATTAAATAGCACCGCTTCTCTTAGCTCCTTCTTGAGTAGTAACAGTAGCTTTGTTTTTGCTCTGTCGCTGTAATTTGAATTGTTGGGTTCCATTTGCTCTTTAAATTCAACATAACTACCTTCATCAATGATAAAGGTTTTCAAAGGAATTACAGGCAAAAGACATTTCACTCACACTTCTAATGAGTATAACGGCCATTTAATTAATTTCATTTGCACTACTATATCTCATCTGAAGCTCTCCACCTCCAATCAAATCTACATAGTTTTAGTGGTCAGTCATTGACTCACAACGCACATGAGCACTCATTATCTACATTGATTCTAAGATCCATTTCTAAATCATTTACAGTAGGGTTTCTTCACATGACCTTTTCTCTCTAAAATCAACAGATATTACAGTCCTTCAAAGCGGTTATCGTTATTCAATGGAGAATCTAATAGGATGTAGTCATACTTTGTTGAACCTAGCTCATCTAATGTTCCTCGCATCTTTAATTGCGATAATGGACCTGCAACTGAACCTGCAAAATCTCACCCATGCCTTACCAAATGCAAGTGATTTTCCATTATCTTCAGCATCTATCAATAGATAATTATTGGCTTTCATCTTTAGATTGAGCTTCATATTATCTGGATCTGAGAAATCAGCCATAACCCGAAGTTAGAGTGGTTCTTCGTTATGATAGAATATGAAATTCTCGAAAAGAGTAAATTCCCTCACTATGCGACTGGATCATCATCCATTTTAAGCTCACGCCATAAGGAACACTTATAAGATAAGGGAATCAAGATATACCTCACCATTTACATTTGGTTTACTCAGGCGTTCCTTTCTACTGCCAAGAGTACCATCTGCATAACCCTTTAGACCTACTTTCATCTGATCAGGAATAAATCCATTTTACGATGAGATAACAAATATGTGCAAAAGACAAGTCCCATCTAACGCATCTTTCTTGCTGGATTATAAGAACCCTCTACAATTGCAATTTCTTGATTATCACGCATCAAGCGGCCATCAACAGCAAGGGACTTCCATCTGACAAAGGCATATAAACTAGCTCTGTAGAAAGATTGCCCAAAGGACTATTTCATATACCATTCGATCTATTTCGTAGACGATGATACTGGAAATAGATTTATCCTTTTTCATAAGTGCAAGTCACCATCTCAGCATTCCTGCATCTTTGGCATGAAAAGGCATAATGCTTAACATCAGTGCAACATCAAATTCTTGAAGCTGAAAGAGTTACGTCTTGCATTCCATCTTCACTTTCATTGTTGCTATATGTGTGAAACACTGTTTTGTCTTTTAGCCAACAATGCCACATCTGCATATATGGTTTGCATATCTGAGGTATATGACATAATTGCTGCTCATTCACGGCAACTCTTTTACAACCAAGAATAACATTCTCATCTTTTATACTGCTCTTACGCCCTTAGATTCTATCTCTCCTGCAAACCCAATGCCAGAAAGTTTGTTTTAGAGTCATATAATCGTATTGAGCGTTAAATCTTTATTCGTACATACCATCAAGAGCGCATTAACAGTACATATCGAGGGTTTCCAGAGCATTTCGCACCTGAGCGAGTGCACTGAAATTTGATTGTCTAGGACACATATTAAATCGAACTGTATCGATTTGGTTAGCTGTAGCATAGATATCATGGCATGTTTCTGCACTACATTAAGCCCATTGAAGGCGATGCCTGTGTCATATATTGGCTGAACCAAATCTTATAACCATAACGTTTTTGAGATTTTCATAAACATGTTATTTGGTCCTGTGGTAAGGTTGATATGTGCTAAAGGCAGCTTCTGTATCTGAAGATAATCGAACTGCTTATTACGGATCTGCTTTTTGAACTATAGATGATAAAAGCATTACCTTGTTTCAGTAGATATTTTATAGCTCCTTTTGCATTCAATTGTAACTGAAAATCGCCACAAGAAAACATTTGCATAAAGTAGAATCACGACGCGATGTCAGCATTAAAAACAACGTGTTGAGGGTAGAAATCTTTCGTACTATCACGCTACAATAATATTATCTACATCACCAAATGCCTTATAATTGTCTTTTAAATCGGTTGTTAATCCCACTCTACCTCTAAATCCAACAGTAAGAGGTTCGTTCCAATACAGAAGTTTATACAAATCGGCTTTAGAGAGATTGCATACCGCTGTGTCATCAACCAATCGCTTACTCATCAACGCATCTGCTCGATTGTACCATAAAAGCAATTCGTTTTACTATCAACAAACACTTTGTCCTACCCATTTTTGATAGTTGCATTGGCTTTTACGTTATTAAGTTTATAGCGATTATAAAGCAAATTGTTCTCATTGCTGCACTGAGCTCTAAACGTGTTTTAGGAGAAAATACGTCGGTTCCACTTCTCTAAAGGCTAGATTTCCGCCAAAAGGTTGAAGCCCTAAGCTGGCATTAGGCGTTGCAATTGCTAATTGATGTGCTTTAACTTGCGCATCATAGGTCATACTTTTGGCATCAACAAACGCCTTACCGCTGATTTGTCCCACTCCTTCCTTCACATAAAAGGTGGTGTTATAGCGTGAACCATTTATCTTAACATGACTATCTAAGGTCATATTCTGAGGCATTCTCACAACGTTTGTAACCGAAGAAGGTAACAAAGAGGTAATAAAGTCGAGATTATAACTATTGCCACTCAACACAACATCACCCACAAGGTTGTTGGGTCGATTTACATTTGCAAGAAACCACTTGCTTTCAACTTAAGCTGACGACCATTTGAGCATTTAATGAAGCAATGAGTTACATGCTTCATATTACCTCGCACATCACCTGTTATAACCAAAGGATGGGTTGGAAAAGCGTTGAATTGCTGCCGAGTTAGCTGGGACCAAGATAGGCAATGAGGTCAGGGTTTAGCAATACTTGCATTCAAAAGCAAGATTCAACTTACCTGGATTACGCCTCATCAGCATTTAAATCCATAGTCATTTGTGCCTTTAACTTCGAAAATATGGCGTCTCTAAGAAGAAGTTTGGAAGCTGCATTTGCATACTATCCATTGCAAAAGAACCACCCGCACGCTGTATCTTTTTAAGCCACTTTTTATCTTGTAAAGTGCAATAAATGATTTTTAGATTCAATTCTCTGGGTTATAAGAAAAGAATCTACACCTATTGCCATTTGTGATAATTGAAGATGAGTTATAGTCGAATCCTCTTTTAGCTGTCTGGGTCAAAGGACGATCATGTTCCTGCAACTTCTTTCCAATCCAATTGTCTTACTGAATAGCTTTTACGCAAAAGATCGAACAAACCACCTATTACTTCAGCATCAGTTATTTGAGCTTTCAAATAAGTCTATCGTGTGCATGCGCAATTGCATTGGTTCGCTTCATCTTGAGGTTCAACAGCTTTTATTTTCCACTCATTTTTGGTTGTTGAAGTGTCGGAGGGTACACTGTCGTTCATGTGCACTTTAACGTTTGCATCTTCTAAAACAGCAGTGTTTATCAAGGCAAGTTTATTACGAAGGTCTCATTCCTTTACTTGAAATAAGCAAGTCTTTTTCACCACTCCACTCACTCTTACTTCATCTACAAATGTGGTGGTATTAAAGCTTTACTCCTTCAAAGCTTTAAGTCGCTCTATCTCTATGTTTTCTTTTAATAATGGCAGTAGTTCTACATCAACCAACATGTAACATTGGTACGGCATCTTTTCGTGTAGAAATACTATCGTTTCTTTGCTGCACACCTAGTTTTCTACGCCTAAATGCAATGGGAACACCAGCTTAACACTCTCTACAGAGATGTCTAAGCCTGTTTTTCAGATGCAACCTGCACCACTGAGCTACTGCCCAACGCTGTACTGGTGGGCAATATAAAGGATTGATAATATAAGAAGAAAGTCGATGAGTTAATAATACAACCAACACCCAACGAATATATTTTTTTCATCAATAGAATTTCAAAAATAGTTCTGCGCTAGGTCATAGCGAATTTAATCGACAAAAGTAAGCTATTTTTTCTGAATTCTGCTATAAAAATTATATCTTATTTTTCATTTTCTCACCTATTATATATAAAAAGAAACTAAAGCTAATAGAGTTGATTTTATCATTCTAAACAAAACACCTTTTGAGAAGAAAAAGAATAAAAAGGATTCTGATTAATAGCACTTTTTACAAGGAGGACGTCGTCCTTTGCACGTGCTTGCGCCTCTGTTAACTGTACTGATTGAACCCGAACAACGACTTAAGCCACTACAATTGCTGAGTGGCATAAATACTTCGCCTTGGGCCCTGTACATATATAAACCTTTGTTGCTTGCGCTTGCAACAGGTTTATGGTTAACTGAAACCAAGGAGTGGTTAACAATAGAGCCAATGGAATACTTTTGAGTAGTAGCATAGTTTTTTGATAAATAAGTAATTATAAAAGTAAAGGTATCTATAGTGTTTTATACTGAAGCGAGCATCGCCCTTTTATGGCGCTATCGCCCTCCATAGATTATCATCAGGCAATGGAGACTCTACAACGATAGGTTCTTTAGATACGGGATGAATAAATCCCTATCTGACGTGCTAATAGAGAAATACTTGCATCTGGACTGCTTCTAGGTGCCCCATACTTAGGGTCGCCTCACACATACACCCCCATATGCGCCAATTGACAACGTATTTGATGATGCCTCCTGAGAAGAGCCACCTCTCACAACGGATATCTGTCTCACTTTTAGAAATACAGTTGGTAGTAGAATAGCCTTCTTACTATTAGGCCTTTCGTTATCGTGCATAACTCTTATTTCTGTTTTTCATTACGAACCAACCAATTAACAGTGTCCTTTCTCTCTTTTGGGCTGTATTAGCTGTTACTGCCCAATAGGTTTTATGCACTTCGCCTATACTAAACATCGTATTGAGACGGAGCAACGCCTTTGAGGTTTTAGCAAAGACCACTATTCCAGCTACAGGACGATCCAACGATGCACCACTCCCAAAAAACATTGCAGCTTAGCATACTTCTTTCGATATGCTCATAACATCGCGTCAAGGGGGTGTCGCCTGTCTTGTCGCCTTGCACAGTTTCGCCACTAGATTTGTGCACAATAATAAGTCGATTGTCTTCGTAAAAGAACCTCGCATAAAATGCTTCTTTGAGTTAAATAACAACGTGTTACAGACACTACTCCATTCCACTTGTAAGCAAAAAGGAGTATTATTGATTTGAAAGAATGGTATAAAACAAAGTGAATTATTAACGCTTACTATCTTAGTTGCTCCCTAAAGGTGTGATTTGTAAGTATCAAGAATTCACTTTGCTGATTATTACTATCATATTCATGCCACCATCAACCTGAATCACTTGTCCGCTGAGTGCTAACTAGAGACATCTCAGCCAAGAATGAGCGCAAGCAAGTACACTTCTACTGTACCACCATGGCGAAGGGTATCTGCTTTGTCCATTCTTTACGTACTTGCTGCTCAATGCTTTGTGTCATTGCTGTCGATGAAGCCTGGAGCAACGTGCATTTCAGCACGCACCCTTAGGTCCCATCTCTTGAGCTACATCTTAGCAAGTGCAATCATAGCTGCTTTTGATGCTGGTTAGTTTGCTTTGTCCTGCATTACCATGCACCAACAACGCTCGCCATATTGATGATTGAACCACCACGTTGACGCATCGCATGATTGGAGTACAAGCATGAAATGAAGTTAAATGCACTCTTAAGATTCACGCCAATAACGGCATCCCATTGTGCTTCTGTCATACGCAGCATCAATCCGTCTCTTGTATTCCCGCATTATTAACCAAAATATCGATTGAACCAAATTCTCTTTCACTTGATTTACAACCTGAGCAGATTGTTCAAAATCAGCAGCATTACAGTATAAACTCTCTAGCTTTTTACGCCTAATGCAAGAAGTTCTTCTTCGGTTTGTTTTACCATTTTCATCTATTACAAGGTCTGTAAACGCTACATTTGCGCCTTCTGCAGCAAACTTTAAAAGCTACTTGCCTTACCAATACCACGAGCTGTCCCTGTTACTAAAAGCGATCCTACCTGTTAATAACCCATGTTTTGATGTTGTTATTATTACATATTATTATATGTTCTTTATTAAAGAATCAATATTGTTTATTTATTAATTAGCTTGATTTAAAAGGGTAATCCGACTTCCCAGGCACCATACACGACCTTTGCAACAAAGGCTTGCTACTTTTCGGCTGTTAATCCATGACCTAATCGCCCGTAAATGAAGGGCACCTCAAGTCCTTTAATACAATAGAGTGATGTCTGCCACAAGTTCTATGTTTTCAATATCGAACTCTCCTTCGGCTTTTCCTTCGGCATAAACCCCACGAAAACAATTCTATTTCGTCTCATCAAATTTCTTTCGAAAGCCTTTTTCTACCATCCAACATTTCGAAAGAACTCTGCCTCAGATTTCCATTGCACACAACTGTCTCTTTTAATCATAGTATATGTAGATAAGCTCAATAATCTTATCTTGAGGACGCATTTTACTGCTGCCACCTCATCTAATCGGTCAGATAAACGCTCTAACTCAGATCTCGATAACAGCGTAGACATCGTCCTTTTCTTACTAAAAATAAGTGTAAAAAGAGTGCGTCGCCCTTTTCCAGAAGCAACTGCGTATATCATTCATTGTGGTGTTGGCTATACTGTTCTTGGCAAATAGCTGTCGGGCAACATCAACCAATTTTTGCCGTGTTTTGGATATTGACATAATACTTTTCTTAATGTTTATATTGCTTGCACAATGTTCTCTTATGTGCAAAAAGTATAATAATTATTTGAACCCCTGCAACATGTTTGGGGTGTTTTATTGTAAAGTAACAATTCGAAAACTCCCTACAAATAAGCATTAAGAATGAAAAAGAGAGAGAAAAAGGCAGACTATAACTCTTTAAAAAGCTATAATCTGCCATCGGTATAAATGCTTTTATTATTTGAAAATGACAATTACACCAATGTATAATTGCCATTTTCTTTGTCTATAACCTCGATATATAATTTTTGTAATAATGATGCTTTTGATATTGCAATAGTAATGCTTTTAGGCATAACAGCAATACTTTTACATCGTAATTACTACTCTTTTATATCTTTATTATGATATTTTTCTTGAGCTCTTCGCTAATTACTACTGTCGTAAACTCCAGGTGTTTTACCATATCTTGCTTCGTATTTTGCTTTAGCATCTGCAATAAACTTGTCGTAAAAGTTCTTCCTCTACAAGGTTGATTGTGCAGCCTCGAAAGCCTCCACCCGATGATTCTGACTACCTGTAACCTGTTCTCTTTAGCCACTTCATTGAGGTAATCTAGCTCTTCTCACAAGATACTCTGCATTCTTTGCTTAGGCCGTGATGAGTTTCATACATCTTAGCTCCCTACTGTCTCATAGTCACCTTTTTCTAAGTGCATCGCACACTGCAAGAACTCTGTCTTTCCTCGCCTAATACGAAATGAGCACGCTTGTAGTCTTCAGAAACATTAGCTTTCACTGATTCAAGCATATCCCAATCAGCGTCACGAAGAGTTTTCAATCACCTTATCAGCATATTTCTTTTGAAGCTCTGCCACTACATTTTTCACAGCTTTGACGACGCTTGTTGTATGCAGAAGACCAACTCGTGTTTTACTTTTGAATCAACAAGTACTAAACGGTAGCCCCTTTGGATCTGAATGGGAAATATTCAAATTCTCTTGAACGACAATCTAGTCGCATCAATTTTCCTTCTTTTTCCAAATACACTTGCAAACTGATCCATGATTCCGCACTCTAACACTCATATAGTTATGTTCGGTTGCTTGACCTACTAAAAACCATATCCCACTTTAGCAATTTTGTTATCTCCGAAAAGATCATTCAATGCAAAAAGCGAAACAACTTTCAAGCTGCTGCATGATGACATACCTGCTCCTAAGGCACATCTCCAGAGAATGCTGTGTTGAAACTTTTACATCAACATTCTAGTTTAGCGCATTTCTTGAACAATACCATATTATATTTTAGCCATGAAGTATGTGGACCTTCTGGATCTGTTACTTTAAATTCAACACTGGTCTTTAAGGTCTATTGAGTAATACATTACCGTATCAGTGCCATTGAGGGCGCACTTCGCCATAATACCTTTATCTACTGCACCTGGAAAAACAAATCCTCCGTTATAATCGTGTGTGCTTCCAATGTATACGACCTGGTGAAGCATAAATATTACCTGTCTTTCCATCAAAAATGTCTGATGAATCACTTCTTACGTGTCTCGATGTCCATACTTTACTTTGTATTAAAGGGGTTACATCGATATTAGTGAACCTTGCACATTAAAAAGGGCAAGGTTCATTATATTTTTAATTAAACTGGAATATCTTTATTGATGTTCTTAGCTCCAGTGATTGCATAGAAGAAGAGGTAGCTAAACCTGCTGAGGTCGATATATGGAAATCAAAGAGCCTGATTTGTCTGTGATGAAAGATTGGATAAGTGCGCAATACCTCCACCCTACTGCCATCATCACGTGAAGATACCTGATGCAGCTGCAGTGTATCTACCTAATCCTTCTGCTGTGCAAGGTCTGAAGATTGAAGACCATATTCACTGATGTGCACAAACCGCAAAAGAACAAGTGCAGTGCAGCAACAGGAACGGCTGTCATTTGAATGACCTCACCTGTAAACACGGGCATAAGCATTGTTGAAGACTTACCTAAAACGATTGTAGCAATTACAAGAATCATACCCAGCGCATGATGTTGTAATCATCATGGTCTCACTTGATACAAGGTTTGCAGATGAAACTCGCTGCAAAACGACCTACAAGCATCAAGAACCAGTATGTAGCTGCAACGGTTCTATGATAGGACAGCGTTACCTAAGATACTACCAATCTTTCCTGCTGTATCAGAAAGGTAGAAAATAAGTGTTCCTGGGATACCAACTTCGATACCAACATATAGGAAAATACTGATAGCACCAAGTGACGAGTGATTTAGGAATGACTCATGGACTTGCTCTTCGAATACTGCTGATTCTGTTTACAGAACCACCTCTGGGTCTGAGATAGGAAATGAACAAAAAGAACAACAAAAGCCATGAATACAGCCATTGCGATGATAACACCATGTTAACGTCTGCACTCTCAGTGCTTGCAGTTACTGTACCAATCAATGCCCTACGAAGATTGGAGCCAAAGCTACCTGTCAAAGAGTTATGTACCACTCGATAAGGTTGTTGGTTACCATGGGTTTCACCACCACCGAGTAGGTTAGCATCGGGTTTATAATCAGTATGATACATACAGAGAAACTCGCGATAAATGCAACTATTAGATAAATTGTGAAACCTGTAGTTAGAAGATGAACCGATAGCTCCTGAAAGGAATTGTACAAATACTTCCACGAAACCAAAAAGCGATACCAACTAATGCAGTCTTCTTTGATAACCAATCTTTGTTAATAGTTTCTCCAGCAGGAATACCCGCATAAAAAGATAAGCCAAGAAGTTCAGTAGCATTACCTAACATACCTACATATGTTAGTACTTTCTCCTTGGAAAAGCACTTTTCCAAATCACACCAATTGAGCTGCTTTAGTTTGTCACAACGATATGCATACAAAAAGACATCATTGCTGATGATAGCAATGATGCTTCCTTGTTGCTTCTTTTACTTTTTCCATTTTCTAGTTATTTATCTATTATTTTTATTTCTTAGTTGCTTATTCTCCATTATTTGAGTAAGTCGCAAAACTCTTTATAGCAGTTGTTTCGCCAGAAGACGAAGTTCTGCAACATTATATTATAATGAGAACTTTCTGATAAAAAGCTTTTATATCTCCGCTTATTTTCTACTCCGAATTTATATAGATTGTTTTTTGTTTATATTGCTCCCTGGACGTAATACAACAGAAGGGAAAATATGAATGATTAGGAGTATCGGGGAAATGTTGTGCTTCAAAGCACACTGCACTGCGTCGTGGATAAGTTGCACCATGTTGTCCGGCGAATCCATCTGCCCAGTTATCAGAATAGAACTGCACACCAGGTTCTGTTGTATACACTTCCATTGTGCGTCCTGAAACAGGTTCTTTAATTCTTGCAGCAAAGCTCAACTCGCCTTCTTCCTTTTTGTTTAGAACAAAACAATGGTCGTAATTCGCACCATTCTTTTATTTGTTCATAATCTGCATCGATGTCTTTTCCAACTGCCTTTGGCGTTCTAAAGTCGAAAGGAGTTCCCTCTACGAAACGAATTTCACCCGTTGGAATAGATGTTTCATCGATTGGAAGATAATAGTTTGCATTGATTTCGCACTCTAAGGTATCGATAGTTGGAGTTGGATTTCCAATACCAGTTAATGAAAAGAAACCATGACTTGTAAGGTTAATGATGGTCTTTTTATTAGTAGTTGCCATGTATTCAATAACCAATCATCATCATTTGTGAAGGTATATATCACAGTTATTTTCACTTCACCAGAGTAACCTTCTTCACCATAAGGACTAATATACTTCAAAACCAACGTATGGTTATTCATTTGAAGTGCGTCCCATACTTTTGCATTAAAGCCAGTTTTTCCTCCGTGCAGAGAAAGTTAGGACCATTATTAATATGTGAAGTATTCTATCTAATTGGAAACGACCTTTTTGCAATATGATTCTGATATCGTCCAATCAATGTAGACAAATAAGGTCTCAGGCGAATCTATTAAACCTTGGATACTATCATGACTTGAATAACATTGGCATGATTTCCATTTTTATCGGGTACCATAATAGAAACTATTGCACCACCATAATTGCTTATAGCAACTTCGTTTCCATTCTCATTAGTCAAAAGAAACAAATCAGTCTCTTTGCCGTCAATAGTGGTTTGAAAGTCTGAGCGTTTCAAGCCACAAAGATATTCTTTGCTGCTGTGTTCATCATCAATTGTTTAGCTTAACATTAATGCAAAGTAAACGAAAAACGAATAGAACAAATGAACAACTAAAAAATTTACACTCCTCAAAGGTTAAAAACATATAAATTAAAGGATAAAAACCTCTTTCTCGTGATTTATGATAAGTTTTTAACTTATATCTATATAAATTTAATTGAGCTATACCATATACATCAATGCAAATTGGAAACAAGTCTTCATATTTCCACTTTACAGAAAAGACCAACACAACGATTCATATTTTATCTGTTACCATTCTCTTTGCACACTCCATCGCTATATGTCACTATATTAATTCCCTTTTGAGGTGTTAGAATGCGACATCCATCAATGGTATAGCGTGCCACTTCATTGTATTTAGTAGCTTTTGGGATAAAGGAACATTTTGAAGTTGCTGTAGCATCATCAATACTACATTTTGCAGCATTTTTCTATTTGTCCTGTTTGTAGATTTATCAATAACACACAAACACTCAACTCCTGCCTCTATCTTGTATAGATTGTCTTCGAGAAATATTACGAAATACATACTCGTGGCTTTTGTGTTTCATCTGCACATCTGAGTTTGAATATAACCTTTAAAGGATAAGTCACCCTTCAGCAGCTATTGCAAACCGAATTATTCACATAACCTCTTAATCTCATAAGGGGAATTGATAAAGAAATCGAGTTCTTTTGTTATCCCACTATCAACAGTTCTACCTGAATAAGCATTGGCTTCAGTGCCCAAGAAGGTGCGACATTCCATCTTCTATCAACACATAAGCAAAGTCTCATAGGCGCATCTTCACGATCTAAACAAATGTTACACGAGGAATAACAGTAATATTCTCTTTTCAGTATCCCACTTTGCTGATATTTCTCGATATCCATATCTGCCCCTAGCCTTTTCTTCCTCGAACTCTGCATTAGCTTTTATGATAAGGCAAGAATAGATTTTCTATTCATTATAAGTGTGGGTCCACTTGAATAATCTCTGTGCTTTACTGGCATAATCTTGGCAATGTAATGCATCACGAGAAGTGTGAATCGACAATTCTCTATAACGTCATTAGGATAAGTGTTCAACAGATTTTCCATCGAAAGCAAGGCCTCGAGGGCATATTGACACGACATCTCGAGTGTATTCTTCACCAATCTTCGGTGAGGGACTTTCTTTACAGTCTGTCTTGGAAAGGTTATAGATTTTATCGAAGACTATTTGTCGATCATTTACTCGTAATAGCCAATTCTAATGTTGTTTTAGATATCTCATGATGTGGAGGTACGTCTATTTTCACCGTTACTCCCTCCATTTTTCCTAATGGTTTGAAAAAAGGTATAAGCTTTGCTCATGACTTTTCCTTCAAATAACAATGCATATTCAAAAAGATTGAATACTAGAAGTACCATGCAATTGGTCACCAACATTGGGCATTTTTGACTCTGTCTCGAGAGTGAAACATATACTTTTCGGATCGATAGTAGATGGAGAAAGACTCATAATTTTCTGCAGAGAGATCCTGCATAACAAACGAGTGCATGATTGTCAAAAGTTGTATGTAAATTCTTTTATCATAATGTGTAAAGATCTGTGTTTAGAAGGCATCTATAAATAATACGCTTTCTTATCATAAAGCAAGAGCATCAAATCTCTTCTGATCTAAAAATCCTTATAACAAGTGCAAAATTATAAAAGAGAAAACAACAAAGGAAAAATAGAGTAACAGAGTTGTTTTAAAGAATAAACAACATTATTCTTTTAGAGGACTTCTGCCTATAAAGGAATAGGATTACTACCCCACTCAAGCGCTTTTAAATGATCTTTTATTCTGTTGATTAACTTGGAAAATAGGTTCGAGCCATCTCGGTTTATATCATACAGATACGCCTTTTCCTAAGAAGAGAAAAAGCGTGATTACAAAATAGAAGAATGTTCCTAAAAATAAAAGGGATTGATTTTAGTGCATAGTAATGCTATTACCTTACAAAAGCATTGCCGTTGCAGGGTAATAGCATTGAGTTGAATGAGCAAATAAAACGCAAGTAAAAATGAATTGCTTATTGCCTTAAACCATGGTTGAAATATAATACTCGAAATGATGTAATTACTGCCACCATAAACTAAAACAATCATCGTTCTTCATAGTAGAGAAATGCTGCGCAACAAGCCTCCTCCACCGTAGGATAAGAAGTGCCTTTAAGTCCTCTCAATTTTGCTTTTTGCTCCACAACATGTTCTGATAATGCCCGTTTACAAGAGGCTTTGGTGAAATAGTAGACGGCTTTTTCAGGTAAAAGTTGTATAACAGCATCGATGTCTTTATCAGTCCACCATTCCAAAAACGATGTGTAGTTGACTACAATCTAACTGTTTAGCTGTTTAGAAAGATAGTTCCAAAGCCGCCTCATTGTGACTCAGTATCGCAGAGAATGTTAGAATTTGACGATCAAAGTTTGCCAACGCCCAGCAAGTCCGTACAATGTTTTCGACATGCTTAAAACCCTCTTTCACATGATCAGTAGATATGTCGAATCCAAGTAATTGCAACTCTTTCACTGCTGTTAGATGGTGTTTGAGTTCTTCACCTGATAGCTTCCCTTTAGCTGTCCTTCGACTATTCCAAAAGTGTTTTTGTTGTATATTCCCATGCTTTATCTGCATTTTGAGCATAAGAAGTCACTTCGGGTTGATCTTCTGCAAGGATCAATTTAGTATTTTCCTCTAACGCTTTGGGCCTTAAATACAGGTACATGTTCTCGTCGTTATACTCCCCATCACAACGGGTGTTTGAGGTTTTATTACTCCTGCTTTCTCACTCTGCAATCTTCGATAAAGAATCTCCAAGGAGTGCAACATGATCGAGTCCGATATTAGTTATCACCGACAATACGGGCGAAAACGATATTGGTGCAGTCGAGTCTTCCACCCAATCCCACTCTGCAACAACAGCTACATCCACCTTTTGCTATCGGCAAAATATTTAAAGGCAGAGCTGTTGTTAATTCAAAAAGAAGGATGAAGAGGTTCGAAAAAGACTATTTTGATGTACAAAATCCACCACATAGTCTTCTGAAATACATTCGCCATTCACTCTATACGTTCTTTAAAAATCAACAAGATGCGGTGAGGTGTGAGCCCTCACGATATCCTGCACTCTGTAAGATAGCTGCTAAGGTATGAGAACACGATCCTTTGCCATTCGTTCCCCGCAACATGTATGGTTTGATAATTGAGATGCGGTGATTAAAATGCATATCGAGCGACTCTGAATTAAATAATCCTGGCTTTATAAGCACTATTTCCGACCTTCTCAAAAACAGGCATACTGTTAAACAAATACTCAATTGTTTCTGATATGTTCTCATCTTTTTCGTACAAAATTATGGGTCTTAGAAATGTTATATCTATCAAAATAAAGGTGTAAAAGGTCCCATTGCATGCAAACACATACCATTTACACTGCAATGAACTACCTTTCTACACCCTTTTATCGATTAATAACTTATAGATAAGTGATTAACTCAAAATAGTTTTTAAAGCGCTCAAAAATTGACTTTTTGTATCATTATCACCTTTAAAATTATCGCTATCTGCAAATTGTTCGATAGCTTTTTCTCATCTTTTGATAATGTCTTGAGCACATAAACACTGATGTTTACCACTAGTCGCTCTGTATCGTTGCCATAACCTTGTACTGCAGGCAAACCTTTACCACGCAAACGAAGGGTCTTTCCTGATGGAGTTCTGGCTCAATCTTTATCTTTACCTTAGTATTCTCAATCGTTGAATTTCTATTTCGCCACCAAGAGCTGCCATTGGGAAATGTAAGTAGAAGATTATAGATGATGTCTTGTCCGTCACGCACAAAGGTATTGTTTTGCTCTTCGGCAATATATACCTGAATGTTTCCTCTACCCATTTTCTTGGACCAGCGTTTCCTTTTTCCAGGAACATTAACAACCATACCCTCTGCAACGCCCTTTGGAATATTGATTTCAACCACTCTTCGCCTTTCACAACACCCATTCCATTGCATCTGTGACATTTATCCTGATAACGACACCTTCTCCGTGACATTGAGGACATTCTGCTTGGGTCTGCATCACTACCAAACATAGTGCGAGTTGTTTGCATAACGGCTCCACTACCATTGCAATTAGGACAAATATCTGCCTCTTTGCCGTTCTCAGTGCCATGTCCATGACAGTGATTACAAACGACATCTTTCTTTACTTTGAACTCTTGGTAACTCCTTCTGCAACTTCTTGTAGGAAAAGACTCACCTTTAATCTTAAATCTGCGCCTTTTATATTGTGGACGTTGTGGACCTCTTGAACCAAAGCCACCAAATCCTTCAAAAGCCTCAAAACCCGAATGACCTCCGAAAAACATCACCGAACATAGAGAAAATGTCGTCCATTGAGAAGCCTTGTCCACCGCCAAAGCCTCCTCAAAAGCCACCTCCTGGAGCATTAAAAGTCAAACTGATCGTATTGCTTTCTCTGTTCATCATGCAATACATCATAAGCCTCAGCAGCTTCTTTAAACTTTTCTTCTGCTTCTGGATTATCGGGGTTTCTATCGGGATGGTATTTTATTGCTAACTTTCTATATGCTTTCTTTATTTCATCAGCCAGCGCCTTTATCAACTACCAAGAACTTCGTAGTAATCTCTTTTTGCCACAGTTAATTCTCCATTTTCTTTAATATAACAATACGTGAATTATTGACCAACCGCCACTTTGGCATGACGAATAACCTTATCATTCAAGGTATAACCTGTTTGAACACAGTCGATAACTCTTTCCTTTCTTATCGTCTCCCATACCTGGAACCATCGCAACGGCTTCATGATAATCTACATCAAAATCAGCATCATTGGTTTCAATTTCTTTTACTCCAATGCTGTCTAACTGCTTGATAAACTTGTTATAAATAAGCTCCCAGCCTTCTGCTACTGCAATATCTTTTTGCTTTTCCCGCATTTGTAAATCGCTCTTTCCATATCATCAAGGATTGGAAAGAATGTTGTTATGGTTTTCTCGCTACTGTTTAAGATAAGTTCTGCTTCTCTTTTAGAGTGCGTTTTTATAATTATCGAACTCTGCAACGGTTCTTAAGTACTTATCTTTTAAGCGCTTCTGAGCTCTGCCTTTAATGTGTCTACAGTCTCTACAGACTCTCCCCTGAGAGGTAGTTTCATTACATTCATTTTGTGAATCTGCTGTATTTGTAGTTTCTTCAGCATTTAAAGACTCCTTATTTAGAGTGTCTTTTTCTGTATTTTTGTCCTTTATTACTCATGTGATTGATTATTTTTATTTAGCTACTCACAAGCAAAAAGCTTTGTTAAAAACATAAAAGGAGCCCTTTTACAGGCTCCTTTCATGAAATATTGTATATCTACTATCAAGTTAAGTCACTGATTAAAGATACATCAAGCACGTTGCTCTTTTTAAGTTGTTCGTCGTAAATATAATCGTCATAAAGTGGAGAGTTTGTCGATAGTTCCCTTTAGAGTTAACTCTATAATACGATTAGCTACGGTGTTAATGAATTCGTGGTCGTGACTTGAGAACAAAGATATTACCATTAAATCCAATTAAGTTATTATTGAATGCTTGGATACTTTCGAGGTCTAGGTGGTTGGTTGGAGTGTCAAGAATCAAGCAGTTTGCATTTTTAAGCTGCATTCTTGCAATCATACAACGCATTTTCTTCCTCCAGAAAGAACATTCACTTTCTTTCAATACTTCTTCTCTGAGAACAACATTCTGACCTAAAAAGCCTTTCATTTTGCACCCTCATTACCTGGTCCAAAACTGACTTAACCACTCTACTAAGTTCTTATCTGAATCGAAGAATTCAGTGTTATCAAGTGGCAAGTAAGCTGTTGTAATGGTCACACCTCACTTTATATGTACCTGCATCTGCTGGTCTATTGCCATTGATTATCTCGAATAAAGCAGTCATTGCCTTAGGATTATGACTCAAGAAAACAACCTTTGACCCTTTTCAATATTGAAGTTTACATTATCGAAAAGTACTGTTCCATCTGCATCTACTGCCTTTAGGCCCTCTACTTCAAGAATTTGGTTTCCTGGTCTACGCTCCATTTGGAAGATAATTCCTGGATATTTACGGCTAGAAGGATAAATTTCATCAACAGTAAGCTTCTCCAACATTTTCTTTCTACTTGTTGTTTGTTTACTTTTTGCCACGTTTGCAGAGAAACGTCGAATGAATTCTTCAATTCTTTACGCTTTTCATCAGCCTTTTGCTTTTTGGTTTTGAGCCTGACGAAGTGCTAATTGTGAGCTTTCATACCAGAAAACTATAATTACCAGCAAACATTGTTACCTTGCCAAAGTCGATATCTACGGTTTGAGTTGATACTGAATCGAGGAAGTGACGGTCGTGACTCTACAACCAATACGGTTTGTTCTATGTTGCCTAGTACTCTTCTAACCAAGTAACTCGTATCGAGGTCAAGGTCATTGGTGGGCTCATCGAGCAACAAGTTGTCTGGATTTCCAAACAAAGCTCTGCCAACATAACACGCACTTTCTCGTTATTAGAGAGCTCACTCATGAGTTTTGTGTGTAACTCCTCTTTAATTCCAACATTAGAAAGCATTTGTGCGGCATCACTTTCTGCATTCCAGCCGTCCATTGAAGCAAACTTATCTTCCAAATCAGCAGCTCTATTACCGTCTTCTTCGGTCATTTCAAGCTTTAGAATAAAGTGCTTCACGTTCTTTCATGTTCTCCATAGGGGTTGATGACCCATCAAAACGGTATCAATAACACGATATTCATCAAATTTAAAGTGGTCCTGATCAGAACAGACATACGCTCTCCAGGTCCAAGTTCTACGGTTCCCTTGTTTGGTTCCAATTCTCCACTGATAGCTTTCAATAGAGTTGACTTGCCAGCACCATTGGCTCCAATGATTCCATAGATATTTCCATTGGTGAATTTTAGATTCACATCTTTATAAAGAACTCTCTTTCCAAATTGAATAGTGAGATTTGTTACTGTTATCATTTGTGTTATTTATCTTATAATATATATTCGGGTACAAAGGTAATAATTTTTATTGGGATGTCCCAGAGGTAATCTGTTTTTATTTTAAGGGTTTTCCAATTAGACTTAACAAATTAGCCTTTTTATTCGCTGATAAGCTAATCTTGGACTTCCATCTGCTAGAAAAATGATGCCACAATACATAAATTCATTCTGTTCTAACAACCTTTGCATTATTTTTATTGTCGTGATGTTTATCAATTCTTATATTCGAATAATATTCAGAAGCATGAAAAAGTATTTCCTTAAACACTCCTTTTGCTTCGCCATTAGATGCTATTCGATGTAAAACACCATAGCTATCATCGTTCAACCAACTTCCTTTTGTAATTAAGTTGTATGTAGGATCTGGCCCATCTATCATTGCAAAATAAGCAACAGCTTTATTTTCTCGAAGTAAGAGATAAGCATTGCCACTACGGATATCGAGATAATAACACTTCACTAGAAGGATAACCATCTACCCATTGATTGACATTACCCGATGATTTCATCAGCTCTCGAGCCTTATCAACAATACTTTTGATTTCTAACAAATCACTTTCTATTGCCTTCCTTATCATCTTTTTGAATTAAGCTTCACACCTATTCTATATAGTGTTCAAAAGCCTTTCTACTCGTACACCCTCATCTATTCCAAAACTCATCATACCCTTGTTCGCTATTATAGCACGGGTCGAAATTAGCAGGGAGGTCAAAAGTTGCATTGATATCATAGCCCAATGCTTTATCTGCATACACCTTTTTCATGAAGTGCTCCATATAGGTAGAGCCAGTAGCACCTTTGTCCCATTGAAGTTGAATCGAAGTGAATATCTCTATCATCTCCTCCCTACCCAACAACCACTCACCAACTGCGGTGTAAAGCCAATAAAACCATGCATCTGAGTTTCTGTTTGTTGTACCAGTTTTTCCTCCGATTTCGTCTTCAATCCGAACTTATAACGCAAGCGCCCTGCCGTTCCTTCGTTCACTACTGCTTGCAAAAGCACAAAGCATTTTGTTTGCACTTTCGGCATTAATTACCTCGTTCATGCGTGGTTGGAAGCGTGCAATGACATTCCTTGGTTATCTTCTATGCGGGTTACGAATAGTGAGAGATATGAATTCCATTATTAACAAATGCAGTATAAGCACTAACCATTTTCACCAACAGAGGCCTCACAAGGTCCTAAAGCTAAAAGACATTGAAGGGTGAATATCTGGATTATCAATACCAAAGCTATGAAGTATGTCTACAAACTGATTGGGATTGAGTTTACTCATCAAGTAGCTGATATCCAGTTGTTACTCTGTGCGAGTCCCCACTTTAAGGTAAACGAGCTGTCCATAACGGCTTTTACTACCATTTCTTGGTCGTCCATGACTACCTGCCACCTATATAAGTCTGCTGTACATTCATCACTTTATCACAAGGACTAAAACCATTTTCATCAGCCAAAGCATACAAGAAAGGTTTAATAGTCTGAACCAATTTGCGACGACCACCCATCACCATGTCATACATAAAGTGGATAGAATTCATTCCACCCACGTAAAGCTTTTCACCCTGACCTGTTAGTCCATCCATACTCATAAAGCCTGTTCTTAAGAACGACTTCACGTAATGAATAGAGTCCATAGGTGTCATGTCTGCGTCGATGTCTCCATGATAAGAGATAAAGTCATATCGACTTTTTGTTCTAAAGGATTGTTTGATTTCATCTTCTGATAAGCTCCTTAGATTTCAACACTCGATATCTTTCACTCTGAACCATAGCTCATGCATAATCTCTCGTACCTGTTGAGATGTAAGATTATCAGAGAAAGGAGCATTGCGCTTTGATTTGTTAGCTATCGATTAAAATGCAGGTTGTAGTTCTTTTGTTACTTGCAGCAAACACCGCTTCTTCTGCATATTTCTGCATGGCTATCTATTGTGGTCATGATTTTCAAACCATCTGTATAGATGTTGTATGGTTTTCCATCACGCTTTAAAAATTCTTATTGCACCAACCATATAAAGGATCATTATTCCAAGCAATTGAATCTATCACATATTGACGTTTGTTCCAAGCTGGGTAATCGTTCAAATCAGGACGTCGAGCCACTCATGTATTGTCTCAAGAACTCTCTGGAAATAAGTTGCAATACCATCTTTATGGTCTACTCGATGGAAGTCTAATCATGCTTTTCATCGCACAATTGGTTGTATTCTGCGGTAGATAACAACCCGCTTTTTGCATCTGTGACAACACAACATTGCGTCTATTCAAACATCTTTCGGGATATCTTACAGGATTAAAGAGAGATGGATTCTTACACAAACCAATCAAAGTAGCAGCCTCAACCACCGACAAACTCGTTTGGTTCCTTATTAAAAATAGGTGTTAAAGCCGTCTTGATACCTTACCGAGTTATGCAAGAAATCGAAGTAATTTAAATACAACGCAATAAGTTCCTCTTTGGTATAGTTGCGCTCTAACTTCACTGCAATAACCCATTCTGATAGGCTTTTGCAACAAACGTTCTAAACTACTATGCGCAACATCACTATACAACTGTTTTGCTAACTGCTGAGTTATGGTCGAACCACCACCTGCATTCTCTTGTCCTAGTATTCCTCTCTTCACTATTGCTCGTCCAAGAGTACTAGAAATCTATACCGAATGTTCATAAAAACGGGCATCTTCAGTTGCAACTAATGCTTTAACAAGATATGAGACAAGTTAGAATAAGGCACACAAATACGGTTTTTCTATTGAGATTCCACGTTCCCATAACTCTACCATCTGCGTGTAAAACCTGAGTTGTATCATCTACTGTTGGATTTTTGTAGAATCTTCTAGGGGTAGGCATGTAAACCAATCCAGCTAAACCATAGCTGTAAAGGCCAAAGCTGTGACAAGAATTGATCCTATCAACAATGCCCATAATATACGTACAATTGCTTTTCGCATGTTGTTTAATATAAAAAATATGCAAAAGTACATATTTCTTTTCAAATAAAGATGCTATCCATAAAATTATGAGTTACCTTAGTGCCAAATAAATATCATCTATTCAAATCGTATTATGGCAAAAGAATGATTTTGTTACAATTAGAGATTTATCAAGAGATGAGATCCTTCATCTCTCATAGAGTTAGCCCTCTTTGTTCGAGCAAACACCCAAACAGAGAGCTTTTAAAGGTAAAATTGTTGCTACACTTTTTCATGAACCATCAACAAGAACACGCCTTAGTTTCTGAAAACAGCAGCCAACAGGTTAGAGCGGAAAGGTAATCGGCTTTTTCTGATGCTAAAGCTTCAAGTGTTGCCAAAGGAGAAACCCTTAAAGACACCATTCTTATGGTATCGAACTATGCCGACATCATTGTTATGCGTCACTTTCTTGAAGGTGCAGCACTATATGCAGCCGAAGTAGCTCTGTTCCTATTGTAAATGCTGGCGATGGATCGCACATGCACCCCTCACAGTGCCTTCTCGACCTCTACTCTATTTACAAAAACACAAGGCACTCTCGATAATCTCAACATCTATTTAGTAGGAGATTTGAAATATGGAAGAACGGTTCACTCTGCTCATCACAGCCATGAAACATTTTAATCCCACCTTCCACTTCATTGCCCCCTAAAGAGCTTTCAATGCCTAACGAGTATAAACTTTATTGCCAAAAGCACAACATTAAGTATTTTGAGCACTGCAATTTCGACGAAGATGTCATCGCCAATGCCGACATTATCTATATGACACGAGTTCAGAAGGAACGTTTCTCTGACCTCATGGAATATGAAAAAGGTGAAAAACGTATATATTCTTAAGAACGATATGCTTGGAAAAAGCAAGAGAGAACATGAAGATTTTGCATCCTCTTCCACGTAAACGAGATTGAATATGCGTAGATGACAATCCTCATGCATATTACATTCAACAAGCTCAGAATGGTCTTTTATGCGACGAGAAGCTATCTTTGCCCATGTTTTTGGGATACACTTTAGAAGATATAAAAAAATGACCCTACAATTCTTAAATAATGATTATGAAAAAGAACGACTTGTTGCCGCTATTGAAAAACGGTACTGTTATCGACCATATTCCCTGCCGAAAAACTTATCAAGTGGTTAGTCTTCTAGGCTTAGAGCACACTTTCCTCGCCTGTAACTATTGGCTACAACTATCCTTCGAGCAGATTAGGAACAAAAGGAATTGTAAAGATTTTCAAATAAATTCTTTACCGATGAAGAAATCAACCGCTTATCGGTTATTGCACCAAAGATTATCCTTAACACCATTCACAACTTTGAAGTTACTCAAAGAGAATGGGTAGAAACACCTGATGTTCTACGTGGAATAATTAAATGTAACAATCCAAAGTGTATCACCAACAATGAACCAATGTCTACAATCTTCCACACTACAGGCGAAGACAAGCAGATATTGAGATGTCACTCATTGCGATATAGAGCAAAATATCAATGAAGTTGAGTTGGTTTAAAGAAACCTTCGCAACATTATCGTATTATAATATAAAAAGGAGAGGCATCTGTTCTCTCCTTTTTATGACCCATAATATGAACAAAAAGAGTTACTTCTATGTTAGAAATAACTCTTTTTAAAGGAGAGGCATCTAGCAGAGTCGAACTGCTTTCACACGGTTTTGCAGACCGTTACTCAACCGATCGGCCAAGATGCCATATCTTTTATGTAGTGCAAAGGTATACTTTTTATCTGACTCTACAAAAATTTTCCTTTATTTTTAATAGAGCAACTGCTTTTTAGAGTGTTTATTGTCTTGCCTGCTCTATTTTATTGTGCAAATCGCATCCTGTACAAACCTTCACAACCTGTTTTCTTTCTTGTAAAACTCTTGTAAAGATGCACCACAACATAGCCCTAAAGCTATGCAACGACTATAAAAACAATTACTATATTGCATCATATAAAAGAAATATAGGGCTGTAAAATCGCCCCTATACCATATCTATTATTATGCTGATTTCTGTATTAATAAGCGAATAAAGGATAATCTTTCATTGTAGCATTAACCTTTTCTCTCACCATCTTAATTACTCTTTCGTCTTCAGGATTATTCAATACTTGCTCAATTAATTTGCAGCAACAAGTACCATTAAATCCTCTTTTGCACCACGTGTTGTGATAGCTGGAGTACCTAAACGAATTCCCGATGTTTGGAAAGCAGAACGAGAATCGAATGGAACCATATTCTTATTAGCAGTGATATCAGCCTCAACAAGTGCTCTTTTCTGCTACCTTTCCTGTTAAAATCAGGATATTTAGAACGAAGGTCTCAACAACATAGAGTGGTTATCTGTACCACCACTTATGTATACCAAATCCACGTCCAATAAGCTCTGTCAGCTAATACTTTTGCATTCTTTTTTCACTTGCAAAGCTATATTCTTTCCATGATGGTTGAAGGTTCTCATAGAATCCAACAGCCTTAGTAACTCAATAACGTGTTCAAGTGGTCCACCTTATTTCCAGGGAACACTGAAGAGTTAATGATTTTAGCTCATCATCTTCACTTCGCCCTTAGGAGTAGTTAATCCCCATGATTTTCAAAATCTTTACCCATCAAAATAACACCTCACGTGGTCCACGTAGTGTCTTATGAGTGTTGAAGTCACGATATGTGCATATGTGAACAGGGTTATCTATGCAAACCAGCAGCAACTCAAACCAGCTGGGTGAGCCATATCTACTACTAGATTGCACCTACAGCATCGGCAATCTCACGCAGCGTTTGTAATCCCATTCACGACTATAAGCCGAACCACCACCAATAATTAGCTTTTGGTTTTATGTTGATGAGCAAGACGCTCCATTTCATCATCAATCAACATCGTCCAGTTTCTTCATTTACATTATAACCAATAGGATTATAAAGCAAACCAGATGTGTTTACAGCACTTCCGTGGCTCAAGTGTCCTCCATGCAAGGTTTAAAACCCATAAAGGTATCACCTGGTTTAAGAACAGAAAGGAACACTGCTTGGTTAGCTTGCGCTCCTGAGTGAGGTTGAACATTAGCAAACTCGGCACCAAATAGTTGTTTAACTCGTTCAATTGCAAGTGTTTCAACTTGGTCTACCACTTCACAACCACCATAATAACGGCTGTCCAGGTAGTCCTTTCGGCATACTTCTTAGTTACATACAGAGCCCATTGCTGCCATCACTTCATCACTAACAAAGTTTTCTGAAGCAATAAGTTCAACTCCTTTTAATTGTCTTTGATGCTCTAATTTGATAAGATCGAAAATCTGATTATCTCTTTCCATTGTGCTGATATATTAAAATAAGACTGATAATTCATTTTGAATTACATGTTGCAAATGTAATCAAAAAGGTGAGAATTATGCCACTTCAACTTTTTAATTTCTCTATTATATTTTTATAGGGATAGCCAAAATAAACTCGTTAAATCGGCTTTTGGTTGCGTGGAGCCTTTACTTGTGCACCAAGAGTGAGGTTCTTTTAACTTATTGAAAGTGTAGTAAATACCCACATGTTCGTAGTAGGGTTTCTCTATAATTGAGGCATTTTCTCCCATTGCTCGATAGAGATAATAGCCCAGTGCCACAGATAATGAGAGATTATTATAGAAAACTTGATGCTTTGCTGCTATACCAACCGACCATCGACTATGCTTCATTGCTATGCCATGACTTTGATCCAACTCTCTCACTCTATTGGCATAAGTACCATAAAACACATCAACTCCAAGTCCAGAAGCCCATCTTTTGAGCATAACGATACATCAAATCACTACGAAACGAATAAGCTGTATAAAACTTGAAAGTTTCCTGTTCGATATTCAGGGTCAGTGGGTTGTGTTCCGAATTGTGTTCTCTGCCATTCTTCATTAAGTGTCTTTCCACCTAAACCAAAGGTAAACTGAGTGTAGAAATAGGGCTTAAAAACGCTTTTGAATGGTATCTTTTGAATGATTGAGAATGGCTTTCGCTCAGGAGAATACACCAATCCGAGCGTTGGACCTGAAATAGTTTGCACCTTTATTGGGACGATTAAGTGCGCCATTACTATGGTGAAAGAAATCCAAGCTCTGCTCTTATTCCCCATTTATCATCAAGATAATAGGTTGCTTTTAAAGCCGAACCAAAAATAGATAAGCAAGTGAGAACCAATAAATTCATTATCTGTATTGGTTAGTTTGTCATATTTTTTATGTATGCTAAGCCTCTCCAAAATTCAACTGATAAGCAAAATCCCAATGCTTTGTTCGATAAATAGGACGATAGAAAAAGCCATAAACACTGGCGATAGTACCTAACTTTGAGTGGTAATTCACAGGCTCTAACAATCCCTCAATCGCTATCTTTTTTTCACGATGCATAGTTACATTCGACATCGTATAGCGCATGGCAACGCCCAGTGTTGGATAGTTATAATCGCTCGAATAGCTATTGCTATCTTTTAGGAAGTGCGGTATAATGATAAGCCATTTCAACAGACATGGTATTGCGCTTTTTAGCCATTTGCGCACATACTGCTCCAAAAGCCAATACTTTTGCAGGTTCAACTGACACCGAAAAGCTATGATTAGAAGCTACACTATCTTTTATTTTTCCGCTTTTTAAATATAAAGGAATTACGAAGAGAGATATACACAATAATAGAACAAGTTGATATCTCTCATGACATAACGGGAAATAATGGGGTGAGCTATTCATCATACTTTTTAATTCAAATACTAAGATGTTGTGGTGTTATGATGCATATTTTAAGTTTGAATGTCCATTTCTTTAAAGGTCATTCTGCACCACTGGAACAGATATTAAGAATGCCAACAGGTCGTTAATAGCCTGACACATCTCTACTCCTTGTAGTTGAAAGAGACGTGAAGAATTAATATCAGAGGAATAAAGAATAATCCACTTCGTGCAGACGCCAACAAATTAGCTCTCCACGGCTTGCAGAATTGTTTGTAAAAGCATATTACTAACAATCGTAAAACTTAAAAAGGGCAGCACCGAAAGCTGCCATTTCAATGCTTCACAACCTATTGCAACCACTTCAGCATCACGTCTAAACAAGTCTATAATCTCAACAGGAAAGCACCAACCTGCACACGACAATAATAAAAGGAAGATGAAACAAACTTTCACCGAGAACCAAAAATCCTTGTTTTACCTGCTGATATTGTTGTGCTCCATAGTTGAAAACCACAGAAAGGTTGAAAGCCTTGTCCAAAGCCAATAACTGCTGCAAGCACCATCATAGTACATCTACTTACAATGGACATCGCTGCAATTGCAACGTTCCATACGCACTTGCGGCAGTATTGAGTAATATCATTGCAATATGCCAAGCTCCTGACGTGATAAAGAGGGTGTTCCTCCTGCAACAATTTCTTTAAAGAGGGCTACTTTTGGGGTAAAATTGCGCCACGAGTATCTTATATTTCCACCCAAATAGGTCATTCTTAATAAGATAAGAAAACTAACAATCTGACCTATTACTGTTGCAAGTGCAGCACCCTAACGCCCTATATCAAAAAACAAAAATAAACAAAGGATCGAGCAACACATTCACTATTGCACCTGAAAGAATGCCCCATAAAGCCAAACGTGCATTGCCTTGAAAACGCATTTGGTTGTTCATTGTTAACGAAGAGGTGAAAAAAAGGCGTTCCAGTAACGATATTCCAAGATATTGTTCGTGTAAGGTAGAATGGTTGGAGTACTTCTAACCACAAAGAAAGGGCGTTAGTGCACGCTTCTCCAATCAAAAAGAACAGCTATACCCAATGTAAAATGAGAGGAAAAGCCCGTAGATGCCATACGTTGTGCGTTATCATGACGTTGCGCTCCCAATCTCTCTTGAGATATAATTTCCCTGCTCCATGTCCAAAGAAAAAGCCTATTGCTCTGCACAAAAAACATAACAGAAAAACACCACACCCACAGCTGCTGTGGCTTGAGTGCTGAGCTTTTCCTACAAAGAAAGTATCGGCAATATTATAAAATCCTGTTATGAGCATAATCACAATAGAGGGCAATGCCATCTGATTATTGCACGAGAAACAGGTGCTTGCGTTAATAACTGATAGTTGTTACTTTCTTTTCTCAATGGTGCTAAAATCTTATCTATATAATAAGGCGAACCCTAAACTAAGTGGTATTTCGCCTTATTTTATATTTCCATATTAATCTTTTTATCTTACTTAAAAGATGTTGTTTAGTCCTTTATCTCTCTTAGTCTCTAAGTGAATAAGTGATGGTTGTAACTACTCTACCTTTCTTTATTTCTGGTGTATTCTCATCTCTGTCTTCGATTGAGAATTGACCTTGGTCGGCAGAAACAATCTTATTCAACTTTACTCTTACTATTCTTTGCAAACTGATCTGCAGCCAATTGCGCATTAGCAATAGCCTCTTCGAGCATTTTGGGCTTCATATCTTTGAAAGAAATATACTCGTATGAGATGCTATTTTCATAATCATCACTAAGCACTGCAATTCCTTCTTGAAGCAATTTACCACGTGCTTTTGTAAAGCAGTTTGAACCACTTTTACATTGCGAGAGATAACTGTTACAACCGAAGTCATATTATATCTATTTACAATTGAGATGGATCGTAAGCATCTACCACATTATCATCTACCTTTGGAGCATTGATAGTGATTTCATTTTCTTTTTATTCCATGTTGCATAAGGAATTGCTTAATCTTTTTGTTGTGTACGCTCTCACCCTCTCATAAAGATCACTTAAATCGTTTCGCATCCTTTGTTACAATGGGCCAAGTCACTTTATCAGCTCAACTTCACGTTCAGAAAGTCCCTTAACGGTTACTCTTCTATCACGATTTGTAAAATTGTCGATGCCAGCTTTTTAAGCTCAAGCCCAAGACAATAATAGTAATTGCAAGTATTGCAGGCTCTGCAACACCTAAAAATTAAACGCTGTCTGTTCATAATTTTCTACTTAATTAATTGGTTAACTATTCTGTTTTTCTATGTATATACACTTTAGGCAGTGGTTAAAGAATACGAACAATGCGATCGGCACTACGTCCGTCCCATCGATCAGGAATACCACTGTGTTTCCATTTATCGCTAACCATATCGTTTAGATATTGGTTTAACAATTCTACATCATCACCCACAAGGACGTTTGCACCCACTTTTTACGGTTTCGATGTGTTCAGCATAGCTGTTAAGAGGATACAAGAACACCATTAAAGGTTTCTTCTGCCACATTACCAGAGTCTGTAATCACGCCATACGCATTCTTTGCCAAGAAAGCAATGAAAGATAAGACAAAGGCTCAACAACTCGAATAGAATCTGGCACTGAATGTTCGCTAATCCATTTGTTTACAACCTTTGTAGCATCGTCTCTTAGAGGAGCAATGACTGTTTTTTTATCTGCAACTTTCAACAAAGCAGTTAACACTTCGTCTACTTTCTTCTCGTCTTTAATAAGTGCTTTGCGGTTAAGAGTGAACAAAAGATAGTTCTTCTCTTTCAAATTCAACTCTTCTAAAAGATGAGATGTAGATGTTCTTAGTGTGATTAAAGCGAAGAGTGTCCATCAAAAATATTACCTACCATGTAGATATTTGATGAGTCTACTCCCTCTTTAATGGCAACACTATTACCACCTATACCAGCTGTAAACAAGTAATCACTTAAGCCATCGATAACCAATCGGTTGATTTCTAGGCATATTGATATCGAAACTGCGTGTTCCCTGCAACCAAATGCGCAAGTTTAATGCCTTGTTTTTGCAACAATTGCAGCAGCAAGTGTTGAAGCCAAGGTCGTCAACAACAATCACTACATCTGTTTTATACTGTGTTAAAATAAGTTTCAGCAGACATTACACGGCCTGTAAGCTCATTTAAGTTCTCACAAACAACATCAAGATACACGTTGGGTTGTTCTATTTGAAGGTCATCAAATAGGGTTGGTTCTAAAGTTTCATCGCTTTTAGAACCTGTGTATACTAATTCGAAAGCTACTTGCTCTCCGTTTTCCTGGAATCTCTTTATAGAATGAATGATAGGTGCTACCTTTATAAAATTAGGACGAGCGCCTGCACAATGCAAATATTCATCTTTTATTCTTTTTATTGTATTTCGATATACAGGCAAAGTAACAAAAATAAATTGAAACTTCAAAACTTTTAAGTTGATGTTTTTATTTATCTCATCAAATTTTGATGCGCTCTTCAATAAGATGAATAATGTATTGTGTTTATAAAGGAATTGTGGAGTGATTATAAAGGAAATGCTTTTAGGGTGCAAAAAGGATTGATATTACACTCTAAAAGCATTGTAATTACAGCTCAATAGCATTGTTTTTTTAGCCCACTCCATCACATTACTTGGTGGACGACCTGATTCATACTCGGCTTTCATAAAATCCATATAAGGTGCAACATGCGCAAAAACGCTTATAGCCCTTACACAAATAGTTGAGACTCTGGCATGCCATAACAATCGGTTATGAATCTGTTTTTAGGACATTCGCCATTACATGCAAAACATATAGGGGCACTCTTTGCATTGTTTGGGTAACAAATTATGTTTGTTTTTACCAAAGGTTAGTTGCTGAGGACTATACATCATTTCTGTAAGCGTTTTTTCTTTGATGTTTCCTAACTTATATTCTGGAAACACAAAGTGGTCGCATGCATACACATCTCCATTGTGTTCCATCACTCCTGCGTGCCCACATGTGCGTGCAAGGGTGCATATACTTGGGAGTAACTCCCTACCCAATTGGCTAACGTTGCATCGAAAAGTTGAACATAATAGTCGCCTACATCTTCTTTAATCCACTCGTCGAAAATAGCACAAAGGAAGGCTCCCCACTGCTCTGCACTAACCGAATAAGAAGTAACCAGTAGGTCTTTATCTTTTAAAGAGGCAAGATGTCTGCCATCTGAGTGTTGTATTTGGCGTTCAACAATTGGGGTGAACTGAATGAAATGACAACCAATACTTTTTAAAAGAAATTATAGAATTCGATGGGATGGTCGGCATTTTGATTGTTAACAACTGCCATAGCATTCCATTCAACACCATGTTTGTTAAGCAATTCTATTCCTCTCATCACCTCATCAAAAGTATCTTTGCCACGAGGTGTGGTGCGATAGAGATTGTGCATGGTTGCAGTTCCATCGATAGAAAGCCCAATTAAAAAGTCATTATCTTTAAAGAAACGGCACCACTCGTCTGTAATGAGGGTTCCATTGGTTTGTAAGCTGTTCTGAATATCATATCCTTTGCCATACTTTTGTTGTAACTTCAGTGCCTTTTCGTAGAAGGAGATGGGGCGAAGAAGAGGCTCACTGCCATGCCAAGTGAAGGACACTTGGGGCTGAGTTTGCGACAAGAGATATTGTTGAATAAACCTTTCGAGGAGCTGTTTCGTCCATCCACATACTCTTATTACTTGCATATAAGAACTGTTTTTCTAAGTAATAACAATATTTACACGATAGATTACAGCTACTGCCAACAGGCTTTAGCATCACATAAAGTGGTTTGTCGAAGGGTGCGTATGTATTCAAAACGTATGGTTTTTACGTTATATCTCAAAGAGAAGTCAAGGTGTTTATAAAACAAGCCCTACTCTTTGGGAATATAAAGGGTATTTACTTTTAATGTTTTTGTTGAATGAAAGCAATTGAAATATGCTTAGAATGTGAGACACTTCTTATCACTTCACTATGCAAAGGTAATAAGAAGTGCCGTTGATGCCATAGAAAATAATAAGTAATTTACGTCATCTTATTATATAAGAGCACCCCATCTATTTGTTTTTTAAACTCTTTTTATTTCTTTACCGCGTCTCTCTTCGTAAGATGTTTTGCATATCGTAAACTACTTGTGGGTGGTCTTTGCAAACGTTCTTTTTCTTCGAAGTTAGATGCTTGCATATCGAAAAAGCTGTGGCTGAGCGTTATTACCTGTTTCGATTTTTAGGTCCCCATTGAATCATCTTTTGGACCATCACTTGGTCTCGATATACTCCATTTTTGAGTTCTAACTGATAACACTCGAGTATTACTTTGCTCAAGAACCCACTCACGAGCATTTGTTTTTTCGCCTAAAAGATTAGACAAGTGATTTTCACTATCAAAGGCACTTCCCTTTGGAAGACGTGCTCCTACTAGGTGAGCAAATGATGCAAGCCAATCGATCTGCGACAAAAGGACATCTGATTCTTGATTTTTGCAACTTTATTCTTCCACGAAACGATTACAGGAATGGCTGTTCCACCTTCAAAAGAGCTGTATTTATTGCCTCTGAAAGGTCCTGCAGGTTGGTGTCCATTAAGTAATTCCTCTGCTCTATCTTGATAACCATCGTCTACAACGGGACCATTATCACTACTAATAATGATGAGTGTGTTATCTAAAAGATGATATTTCTCTAGTGCTTTCACTATTTCTCCTACCGACCAGTCGAACTGTGCAATAGCATCTCCACGCACTCCCATCTTGTTTTTGCCTCTAAATCGTTCGTGAGGAAAGCGTGGAACGTGTACATCATTGGTGGCAAAATACATAAAGAAGGGCTTTTCTCTATTTTCAGAGATAAACTTAATGGCATGGGTTGTTATGCTATCGGCAATGTTTTCGTCTTTCCAAAGAGCCTTACCACCACCTTTCATGTAGCCAATTCGACCTATACCATCTCACAATACTCTATATCATGTCCGTGACTAGATTTTTGATTATACAACAATTCGGGATTGTCTTTTCCTGTTGGTTCGCCCTCAAAATTACGATAATAGTTTACTTCAATAGGCGCATTTTCATCATAATTTGCCACTTTTCCATTCTCAATAAAGACGCAAGGAACACGATCGGCAGTGGCTGCCATGATGTAATGATAATCGAAACCGATATCACCTAGAGCCGAAGGAAGTGGCGCATTCCAATCTTGTTGACCTGTTTTATCTCCTAAACCTAAATGCCATTTACCTATTGCGCATGTAGTATAACCTGCACTTTTAAACATATCGGCCATTGTAAACTGCTCTGGTCGAATGATCATACCTGCATTTCCTGGCGCAACATCGGTGTCTTTACGTCGCTAAGCATATTCGCCTGTCAATAAAGAATAACGAGATGGAGTACTTGTTGATGCTGTTGCATGGGCATTTGTAAAGCGAATACCATTTTTGCCAGCTTATTTACATTGGGAGTTTGTATATTTTTGGCTCCATAACATTCTAAATCACCATATCCAAGGTCGTCTGCATAAATCAAAAATAACATTGGGTTTACTGGTATTTTTGTTCTTTTGCTCTTTAGACTTTTGCTTGTGCTGTTAAAGCCACTAAAAAGTGCGGGAGAAAGAGTATAGGTTATTTGGGCTATTTTCTTCATTGTATAGGATTTTTCTTTATTAAAACAATGTCAATGTTTTTATTATTAATGTAGTAATACTAACTGTATTTCTCTACTAAAGGAATACATTGCAAAGATAATAAATCTTTTTCTTTAGAAGGCATTCTAACGTAAAAATTCATAACTTTGTAGATTATAATTGTATTTTACACGTCATGAAAAGATTTTTGTAGCGATAGATTTTGAAACTGCTAACAGTGAAAGAAGCAGCGTTTTGTTCGATTGGAATTGTGATTGTTAGAGATGGAGTAATTACTGATTCGTTCTATTCTACTATTCAACCTGAACCCAACTATTATTCATATTGGTGCACTAAAGTGCATGGACTCACTAAAAGTGACACGGAAGAGTCGCCTTGCTTTCACGAGATTTGGAAGCAAATTGAACCTAAGATTGGCGATTTGCCCTTTGTTGCACACAATAGTAGATTTGATGAGAGCTGTCTTAAAAAGCGGTATTTAAGGTGTATCAAATGGATTATCCTGATTACACTTTCTTCGATACACTTAGTGCTGCACGTCGAATACTCCCCCATTTACCTAACCATCAGCTGCATACTGTTGCTCAAGAATGTGGCTATTGCTTAGATAATCACCATCATGCTCTTGCCGACGCCGAAGCTTGTGCCCACATCTCCCTGCAAATTCTGTAAGGAAAGGTATGATAGTTGTCGGAAGAAAGGTAGAATTAAGTAACAAATTCAGCTACTAATGTGTTGCTTTTGTTCTGCTTTCACTGTTTATTTTCATTATTTATAAATACAGGAAATTCTCACCCAAGAGAGCTAACATAGCCCTACTTGAGTAGAATTATCCACTAAACACTTAAAACACATACAATAGTTATAACCTTATTTGAATATCACTTTTGTATCAAAAATCTAATTCGTTATTACTACTATTCTCTTTATTCTAAATCTTTTCAATAAATTAAAACTTTCGATTTGCTTTTTACATTATATCTGTAAACGTTATCAGCGTGTTGGAAAATTTATATATTGTATGACTTTTATATACTTCTCCAGGACTAAGCAAAGTACTTGGCCAGTTATTATGATTAGGACTATCAGGATAATGTTGTGTTTCTAAGCACACTGCAGAATGTTTTGGATAGCGATAACCATGCTTTCCTGCAAAAGATGCATCAAGAAAGTTACCTGTGTAGACCTGTATTCCAGGTTCATTGGTAAATACTTGCAACATGATTCCCGTCTGAGGGCTATATAATGAGCTGCAACCTTTATGCTCATCAGGTCGTCCGTTATTCCAAGTATTTAAGCACCAGTTATGATCAAAGCCATGTGCATTACGTGTCATAGCAAAAGATTGGTTATTGATATCTTTACTTAATGGTGTTGGTTTACGAAAATCCATAGGTGTACCATTTACCTTTAGTATTTTACCCGTAGGCATATAGGTCGTATCTGCGGGTGTATAATAATTAGAATTGATATAAAGGAATTGATTTTTCTCCATGCAAAGAAGGATTTCATTAAGATTAAAAATGAGTGATTTGTCATATTTATAACCGTTTTTCTTATCTGTGGTTGCCTCATAACGAATATCAATTGCATTATTTGCTGTAAGTGTATAAAACACTTTTGCAGAGATTGTACCAGGGAAACTATTATCCCATCGGGAGAAACAAGACTCATTTCTATTGTAGAATCATTCAATTGCTTACCATCACTACACTTGGTATTGCCATCCTTTAAATCCTCCATGTAGACAATGTCCAAAATTATTTTGAGGTAACTGTATTGTTTTTCCATCTATAGTAATGCGACCTTGATTGATTCGATTGGCATAACGCCCGATAGCTGCACCAAAATCAGAACCAAAATTTTGATAATCTGCATATTGCATAATATTATCACTAGCTAAAACAACTATCTTGTAGGGACTCCTTTTCTATCTGGAACCATAATTGAAACTATACGAGCACCAAAATTTGTAATACATACTTCCATACCATTTCGATTCACTAGTGTATAAAGCCGTGTTTCTTTTCCATCTACACTAGCATTAAAGTTATTAGGATTTAAGCCTGAGCGTGTTATAACACTATTGTTTTTTGTACTGATTGAAGGAAGAATATCTGCATTAGAATTTGAATTATCTACGACCAAAGGCCATCCATCAGCCCAAACAATACGACTGAGCCATACCATACGACCAGCATCTGGATCTGTACTTTTAAATCCATGATAAATCATATAGTCATTCCTTTATCATCTGTAACCAATGATGAGTTGTGTCCTGGACCAATAATACTATTATTTTTATTTAATAACACTCATAATGGTTGTCAAGTAAACTCTTACCTGATTTATCCATATGGTCCAAAGAGATTTCTTGAACGTCCAACGGTTACTTTATATGTACTACAGTACTCCTTCACAGCATGTTCCTGACGAACCAAATAAATAATAAAATCCTCCTTTTCGTTTGATATTAGTAGCCTCCATAAATGTTCCTGCAATCTTTTGAGGCTCACTTCCTGGCTTTATATGTAAACCATCATTTGTTAGCTCAACACCATAAATACCACGGAAAGATCCAAAGAAAAGATATTTCTTTCCCCTTCCTCTATATAAAAAAGGATCAATACAATTTTTGGATTCCTATTTGTTTACTTGTAAATAAAAATCCTTGATCTGTAAATGGTCCAGAAGGAGAATTACTTATAGCAGTCCAATACCCGCATCCCATTCTCCACCCCATACTGATTTAGAATAGTATAAATAATACTTTCCATTCACTCGTTGTATATCAGGAGCCCAGATTCCGCCTTTAGAGCTCACTTTAGGGTCTTGAGGGTATCTGTAAAAAGCAGTTCCAACTTGTTTCCAGTCCACTAAATTCAAAGAGTGAAATATGGGAACATTATGGATATCTTCTGTTGCATAGAGATAAAAAGCTTCCATCCTCTGCACGTATTACAGTAGGATCTGGAGCACTAGTTTCTATCACAGGATTTTTATAAGTCACAGTTTGCGAATATAAAAATCTGAGGTAATAGCGGCAAGAATGTACTCATTGCCGTTGTCAAGATTGTTTTTGTTAATTTTTCATTGTTCTTTATTAAATTCTTTAGGTAATATTCCAAATTGTTCATAGAAGCACTTTGTAGAAATAACTAGGACTTGAGAATCCTACATCTATAGCAGATTTCATTTACTTTCAGTTCTCCTTCTTTTTAGCATTTCAACAGCAGCTTTAAGTCTTTCTATTCGTATATAATTGTTTGCTGATTGGTCTAAAGTACCTACGAACTTTACGATTTAAGCTCATGTACGACCTCATGTTCATTTCAGCCGCCAACAGATCTACATTGAAGTCACAATTACCAATATTGTTTCCTAATCCATCTTTCAATTTCTTCAAGAAGTCTACATCCGCAGGACTAATAGAAGTTGAAGAGGCTAAAACAAAAAGGCGATGTGGCATAACATTCTTTTTATTTCTTCACGCTGACGTAATAAATTTTGTGTAGTTTCAACAAATTATTCATGGAGAAAGGTTTCACTATATAGGCATCTGCACCACTTTCCATTCCTTTCATCTTACCTTTGTTCAGAAGTAACTGCAGTTAAAATAATAACAGGTATATGCAAAGTTCTACATTATATTTAATACTACGACACAATTCTATACCATCCATCGGTTCCATCATCACATCAGTAATCACAAGATTTACATTATGTTGTTGCATCTTTAATAACGCTTCCTCTCCATCCGTTGCAGTAATTATATTATATTCTTTTTCTAAACAACGTTTCTCATACTCTAACATTTGAACATTATCTTCCACTAACAAAAGAGTATAAGGGTGTGTTAGATTCTCTTGAGTACTTATTTGATTACCTTTATGTTGCACTGTTTCTTCTATTCCATTATCACTTAGCTTGACTTTGAAACCTTTTTGTTGCAGTGGTAAAGTAGCACAAACACATTTAAATTAGTATCTTCACCCATATATAAATGTCCACTATGTAGCTCTGCCAACGAACGAGCTAGAGCTAAGCCAATGCCTGTTCCTGAAACAGAATGCTCGGAAGAATCAATAGAAGAATGGTTCAAATATTTTTCTCACGCAGATTTACAGGTATGATATTTCCATCATTTGTAATAGTTAGGCTAAATTCTTCTCATTAGCCTTCAATGTTACTGATATATAAGACTCATAATACTTTACAGCATTATTAATTAAATTACTAATAATCTTAGTAAAGCTTTCATGATCCACATATCCATACAAACTTTTCGCTATTGAAAAAGAAAGAGTTGATGTAATATTTTTCTCTCGCATTACAGAATGAAAAACGATGATATACATTCGTAACTAGCTTTGTTATATTACAATATTCAAAATTTAATCGTAAACCATCAATCTCTGTTTTTCGAAAATCTAATAACTGATTTATCAAATCTGTTAGTCTACGTGTATTCTCATACATGATGTTAAGATCTTCTTTTACATCACTATTTTGTATTTGTCCTTCTGCAAGTATGTTTTCTAACGGACCCTAAAATAAGTGTAAGAGGTGTACACGTATTTCATGCGCAACATTAGTAAAGAAGTGTATCTTACTTCTATAACTCTTGCTCTTACTTGTTTCAAAAAGCTTGACATAGCCAAACACGACGTTTTTTCTGTACGATTATTCCAATAACGCATCATCCACCAAATCAAAATCGTAATCAAAATAACATACAACATCTTTGCCCAAAAAGAGAGTGAGAAGAAAGGATGCACTTTAACTTCTAAGTTATATTCACCTGATACGGTTTTTCCATGTTGATCTTTCATTCGAACTATTAACTATAGGACCCTGCAGGTAAATTAGAATAAGTGACAAAGAAGTCCGAACCCATTGTTTGCCACTCTTTTATCTAATCCTTCAAGTTTATACTCTAATGAAATTAAATCTTGCTTTGAATAACTCAATGGTACAACATATGAACTTAAATGAGTTCTGATTATAAGCTAAAGACAAATTACGAGTAAATACAATATTCTCTTTCAAAGGTGTATTCACACTAAAGTTATCGACATATCTCATTATTGATATATAAGTCTGTCGCTATCAATCGAGGTACACCTTGAATCTTTTTAATGAAGAAGGTGAAAAACGTACAATGCCATTAAGACTTCCAAAATAGATAAGTCCATGCTTTGTCTATAAGAGAAGAACTATAATTAAATTGATTATCAAGAAGCATCATACGATTAGTATAGAAAGTACTTATATCATTACATTGAGGATCATAACGAACAATTCCTTTTTGTAACCTGAGAACCAAAGAACTCCATTTTCATCTTCTACCATTCGAAAAATAGGTTGCAGTTTTATTGAGTACTCTTGGCTTTTAAAAGAGATAAACTGCCCTTTTGAAAATTAAAACGACATACCCTCCTCCTGGGTGGTTACCCAAATAATACCCTTATGATCTTCAAATATACTTTAAAATCTTATCTGTTGTAAGTCCAGATTTACCTACTTTAAAGTTTATCCATCTACCATTAGTATACTTAAATACTCCATTTGTTTGTGTTACAGCCATAAGTTTCCATGTGAATCAAAGTGAACATCATTTACTAACACTGGCGGTATGTGTTTATCATATATAAAGTATTAGTATTTGGATTATAAGTACATAATCCTCGTATTGTTCCCTAAATAGATTTTTACCTTGTGGCGAACGTGCTATACTAAAGATAGTACTATCATGAAGCGCCCTGATTGACACATCAGCCTCAAAAGTCTTCATTATTTGAAGTGTAATGAGTGTTTATAATCTTTTTATTCTGACGCAAATGTACCTCACCCATACATTCGTTTCCACTCACATAAAGCTCTGTATGTTAGGAAATAATTTACTAGCATTACGTGAGTAAAAGTCTCCAGTAGAATTCATAGTAAGTCCTCCATCCTCAGTCACCTATCCAGATTTTTACCTTCTTGGTCCATCACCATCTCCCTTGTTCGTCGTCCATACAAACCATTTCCTTTACCTAATGGCACGAAACGTTCAAAGAAAGGACGAGTTGTGGGTAGATAATCTAATCCTCCAAAATAAGATCCTGCCCACAAACCACCTTCACGATCTTTATATAAACAATAAAGAGGATTGTCAGAAATAGAAAAGGGTCGATTGATTATAGGTAATGTCGTAAAGAATGGCTCTTTTCATTATAAGCTAACATTCCTTTGCTCTGTTGCTGCCCATATTTTCATTACCATGCAGAATGATATTACGCACAAAAAGATCTTTTACCTTACTGTTGTAATTATCGGATCGAAACTTAATTTCAGAATTAATAATGGATAATCCTTGCTCATCTGATCCTATAATATATCGATTGTTCCTCAAAGGATATGTGCAGACACAATATTTTCCAGTAGAAATGGTACCACTATCTTGCGTCTTGAAAAGGTTTTAGAATATGAAACGTCAAGTCTGTAACATATAATCCACCTCCAAAGAAGCCAGCCATATCCTTCCATTGCCATCTATGCACATTCCTGAAACATTAGATAATTCTTCAAAAGCAAATGCGACAACTTCTTTTATGAAGGTCATAACAGAAAACTCCTTGTTCATTTGCGGTTATGTATATTTTTATCTTTGATAAGCTTTTAATTACATTTACCATATTTACAATACTTTCACCATCTGAACTACGCTGATTAAAGCATGTAAAGAATCATTCTGTGGATTATAAAATCCAAACTCCACAATCTGTTCCCACTCATATACAGCCATTTAAATCTTCAAAAGAACATTTATATAGCTACTTCTAAACCATGTGCATCCGAACTACCATAATAAGTTTTTAAAAGAAGAACCATCATAACGATTAAGACCTGATTTGGTTCCAATCACATAAATCCCATTCTGTCTTGCAACATAGCAAGAACAGTACTGAGATAATCCAGATTCAACACCAATATGTCTAAAAAGAGTATTGCTCTTTCCCACTTTTACAGATAAGTAAGAACAACACTACTAATATGATTTTTATTCTTCTCATAATTATAAGTTTCTTATATAAGACAGCTTTCCTAAGAGATTCTTGAACATTATTATTTAATCAGACAATACAAAGACTCTATTTTTGACTTAACCATTCCTTTGTCTAGATCTCATTCGTAATTTTTCTATTGCGATAATGAATCACATTGTTTGGTAGACAAAAAGCCATTTAGTACTAAACATTTATCCATCAACACTTTCATCCAATGTCCACCAAGAACAGAACGACCACAAAAGACTTGATAGTTTTCCACTATTCACCCAATACAATCACTAAAAAGGAACTCTATTCTTTGTTTTTATCTGCAAACTCCTCATACGAGATCAGCAACTTGACTAAAAATCTTTTTGATTGTCAGCTAAACATGCAACCCACATTTCCCAATCCGATTTCAGTATATCGTTCACGATTATCTAAAGGTATACCATATTGCTCTTTCTTGGTTAGGTAATATTGAAACTCTTTCTCTTTCATATCTTTAGAGAACAGATTTAGGTTCCATAACTTATCCCAAACCATGTTATAGCTCAAGCTCCAGGTTCCTTTTCTATCGTAAGCCAATCTATAGTGGTCACCATCATTAGAAGTTCTTTCCAAAAATAGCCGCCATTTCACGTGCTTTGTTCATAAGTATATATGTTAGCAGTCTCCTTGCATCTTAGCTAATTGTGCATAACCTGCAATTCCCATAATAGCTTTTATAGAAAGATTCACATTATGAGCAAGATGTCCTGCAAAGTCATCTGTGCATAATTGGTTTGCTGGGTCTTGTCCATTCTCACAAGGTAGTTAAAGTCCACGTGTGTTGCTTTCCAATACTTTCTTGCTAGATCTGCATTACCTTCTTGTAAGCAAAGTCATAGCTGTAAGAATGACATATCTCCCAGCCTCTTCTACAGGCATATTTTTACCAAACTCTCCATTAACACCAGGAAAACAAGTTGCATATTTTTGTTTATCTGCAATTGGATAAAATCCCAAATCGTGAGCAGGAAAACTAAAACCCCATCTTGTACTATCTGCACAATATTTAAATATACCTTCCAATGCACTTTCTAATTCCGTGTTATAGGTTAAAAATAATGGAGCTGCAGGATGATTACATCTACTGTACTAATAAGCCACCAGAACTATTCTCTTTAGAGAAATACATAACGTCTCCATCTTTATCAACAAACAGTTTATGGCAGCTAAAGTCTGTCTATAAGAAGCAGATAGAACCTCAGCATATTTTTATTACCAGCTTTAGAGTATCGTCATAGATTTTTCTTGTCCCACAATTGTGCACGTTGCATATAAGCATTATAATTATTATGGAAATCTTCGAAGGCATCAGTAAGTTGCTTTCCATCTTTTGCCCAATAGGCTTTATAACGTTTTCCTAGGAATTGAGACATCCTCCACTTCATCATATCCAATCATCATATAACTAGAATCACGCTCTATTAACCCAAAGTTATGTGAGTAGCTCTAATGCAGGCATATCACTTTTCATCATTACTTTTGAAGCTTTCCTACAACCTTTTACTAAAGTTCCTTTTTAATAAATTGATTTTTCTATTATACCTGATTGGCAATTGTTACATTACCATTGACATTAGGTAGTAAAGTAAATATCCCCAATCAACAAACTAAATCACCACTTTTTGCCCAAAACATTCTGTTCTACACTTCCTGTTTTTAAGATAATCTATTCCTTTAACAGTTTGAATTGTAGACACCGTTATTGAGTATTCTTTATAACTGTCAATTCAGGAGTTGTTCCAAGATATATTTGAACATTATGTTTTCGTGCGTCATTAGCAATATACTTGATAAGAGATATAATTAATAGGTGTAGAAGCTAGATTTAAATCATCAAGAAACATAGGAGCTGTAAACACTAATTTTAAGTCAACCTCCCACAAACTGGAAAAGTGTAGTAAGTATTAGTTGTCATTACATCGCAAACTCATTTGAGTCGTCATTTTCTATATTTCTTGTATCTTTTCCTTCACATCTACAAACATGCCGATGTCAGCATTTGCAACCCTCCTTTAGTATTATGCCATGATAAGCTATAATATTATCACCCACTACGTAAACCTTCTTTCACCTCTATCTGATAATCGAACTTCTTCATTCTGTATCCATGTTTCTCCTGTTTCTATCACAGATATACCATTCACATATATCTCCATTTATCATCATGAGAAAATATCATCCACAAATCATGCTTCAAGTCCTCTTTTGTCAACACAAAATGGCGACGAATATAGATATCTGAATTTTTCTTTTAGTCCAAGGGTATTAATATTTAAATATTCTCTAGGAGTACCAAATGCAGCTTGTGCTGCAGCTCATTTTGCATCATTAAATTCACGTTCAATCCAATTACTCTCTGGTTTTTCATAACACACTTTTCGCCATCCAGCCTTTTACATCAGCCATAGGAGCTACAGGTTTTTAACACCCTAGCCTTTTCTTTACCCATAAAGCGATAAGTAACTCCATCAACACGCAATAGACCATCAATAGATTTAGATACTCCACTCCAATGCTTAGTCGCACCATCATACAAATTTAAATAAGGAGACCAAATTGAAAAATAAGGGTCATTCATTATCAATGGAACTGCAGGTAAATGCAATTCTGTTTTCTTGTAAGGTTCAAAAGTGATCGAGTCTGCGCTTGCAGAGTTAGATGATTGATCGCAAGAATCAAAAATAGTAATAGATTTTTCATTATGTGTAATAAATTTTATATCAAATGTGCTTTTATACCTGCAAAAGTATTGATTTTAGCTCTGCAAGAATATAACAATCACACAAAAGAATAACAAAATTGGTTCATTTTTCATATTTTGCCCATTCATATATGGATATATAAGTAAAATATCACATAAAATGATTGGGCAAATTGCCACATAAGAGGAATCTAGAACATCTCTTTCTGTTTTTCCATGTATTATCAGTCTTAGTCAATGATTGTTTTCGTAAAGATAAATATTCTTTTTAATTTAACATTCAATTTAAACAAATTTATTCTACAACATTATTTATACTTATGCATCTTCAACTCGAAAGTTCAAAGTCTTTATCTTCTAAAAACAAATTCATCAACTTATCCGACAAGTCTTTGTCAGTTGCTTATCAGTTGCCTCTTCTTTGTAAGAACTCTTCAGGGATTTGAATTGCTTCATTAGACACTTTGATAGGGCCTGCAACGCTTGTTAAGATATAAGCATCACAATCATCAAGCATCATCATGTCCTCAGGGGTTTGTCTAAAAAGCCCCTAGCAGCATCACCAAGAGCAATCACTAGCATAAGATACATAATGAATTGCTTACCATCATTATACAAAAACACGACATGATTGCCTTTCTTTGGTAAATCAGGTGTTCAAAATACAAATCCAACCAACGACAATAAACATAACCTTTTACGCCATAACTCTGTTACAAACGAGCTCCATTCTTCCTTTTTATCAAAATAATTTATTCGGTGCATCATCTTCTTGTGGCTCTACAACATCTTTATGCTTGATATAAATAAAATATGAAGACGATCGCTATAAGATCCATAGCGTTTTAAGCTAGAAATCTCCACCTCAAACATATCTTGCCAGCCCATATCTAAGAATGAAGCTAAAGGCAAATTCTTATCTTTTGGAATATATCAATAATGAAATCGAAATCAAATTCATCAGGGTCACCCTCATAATCATCTACTAAAGCTCACAGCTACAGTATTCTTGTCATACTTTCTATTATATTTATCACGCACAAGAACAAGTTTTCGTTCCCACTTCTAATTCGTCCCAAATTTCATCTATATCATGAAAGGCCATACCAGCAACAGGACACTCCATGAAAAGTATCTTATCTGCAACAAAAAGACTTTATATAAATTCTTTTCCTTGCAAGAGAGTCTAAGAGTCCTCATTAGGCGTGAAGTAATATCTCCTTGCAAACAAACTGAATTCTATTGTAGTTTATCTTCGTCTTGTAGATAGAGAAGATTGGTCTATCGAAGAGGTAGAATTAGCATCATCATTATTGTCTTTACTGAACAGGTATGCTTGGAAATAATTCGCTCAAAACAGCATCACTACTATATCAGTAATTCCTTCGAATCGAGTTGTTGCAGTATATCTATTAATTCTGCATCACACTTTAGGACAAGTACCTTTGACAATCACCCTCGTAGCTTACATTCAGAAGGAGATAATCTAATCCATATTTTTCAGCTATATATGTTCGAATATTTTTAAGTAATTCGCATTTATCTTTTCAATGTTCACTTTTTGTATAGGTTTTTATGTTAAATATTTGTACATGTTTTTCTATATAATTAGTTTTCATCAATATTTGTAAATCCCATCTTTTGAGTTCTTCAATACTCTTTTAACATCTTCATCTGTATTAAAAATGAGGGATATGTGGCACCCTTAATCGTTATTTTTTCTATCGGAACACACTTCTTTATGGTCTTAAGTTGTCGCACCACTTTAGATTCCACCCTCATATTGTTTATAAACTAGGCTCGTTCATGTCTTTAATATCTACAATCCATTCATTCACATAAGGTGCTAAAGCCTCGATAGTAGTAAGCGAGCAATGAAGCGATGTTTCAAGTAGTTATCTTCCAATTGGTAGGGACAGAGTTGAGCAAAGGCGATAATAAAGGAATGATTTTGAATAGGTTCTCCACACAAAGCAAATTCCTCCTCCTGTTGTTTGAAAGTAGATATTATCTATTTACTCACTATCATACAACTCTTTAGCGAAAGTAGTTGAATATCTCTGCACAAAGTTAAATCATCTTTTTCTAAAGTAGAAGTATGGCATTGCTCATTCAAACAATACTTGCATTTTAGTGACACCCCATAAAGCCTACAAGGGTTGTAATTCCTTTTTCCATCTATAGCTATTCTGTGACGACTGATACCGAAAAATAATTTTTCTCTTTGGCCAAGATTGTTACTCATCACTGTACCACTTCAATTTTTATAACTCCATATATAACACTACTTTATTGTATATTAAACTTCAAAGTTCATTGTTTTTATACCTTACATTCGAAAATAAAAATGTCGATTTGATTTGATTAGTCAAAAGGATTTTTGATAAACTCTTTATTATTTCTTCACTCAAATAAACTTTTTGATGGTTTCTTCACACCTTCTCTTCATTCCAAAATAGCATTGCTTTGTAAAAAGTAGTGCAATATAGTTTGATAAGTCACATACATCTAAAAGACTAAGACTATATTTGATATTTACAAAACAATACTTGTGATGAAGCTTTTCATTATGGAACTAGCTGTAGTTATTCTTATCTACTGACACAAAGATACAAACAATGTTTAATGTACAAAGAACTCTTCAACTTATTTTCATGTTACTGGCGCACTTTCTCTATTCTAATCCACGCTCTAAGCCTATTTTCTTATATAAGATCTCAGAAATAAAGGAATTAGTCCATTCTTTACAAAAACTCTTTAATATCAAAGGGTTATATATTTTACAATACTTTCATTTCAAATTCAATGCTTTTTGATATTGAATATCATTGACTTTGCACCGCAATTACATCGTGTTTAGAGTGTAATAACATTGTGTTTATTCTTATAACATCGCAAACTTGATTTCTCTCTATATGATTTGGGTAGAAAATAACGTCTTATAGCCTCTGGAAAGGTGAGATCTTTTTCTCCCTAAAATTACACTAATAAGAATCGCCTTAAACGGTAAATGAAGTGCGATAAATTCAGTTCAAAGGGTAGAAACTTCTCATTCATTTTATTCAAAGAATTGGTTCTATTTCAAATTAAAACAGATTAACTTTGTAAACAAACAGTCAAATAACTACTGCAAGATAACGAAACAAGACACGAAAAATCATTTTATTTTTAGAATTATCTTATGGCACAAAAGAAAGACTCTCAAACAATACGCTTCTAAGAAAAGCATTAGACATTACACAAATGCTCATAAAGAGCAGACAGACAAAGCAGAAAACCCTATATTTTTGCACCCTCATTAGGGTTTCTGAAAGATGTAACATTTGGGTCGAAGAAAAATTATTGCACTACTTCATGACGTTATTGAGAGACACAGAAATAACACCAACAACTTTGCTTTCTGAGGATTTTCTGAACATATTGTCGAAGTTATTCTTTCTGTTACCAAGCAGGAAAAATGAAAAATTATGATGACTTTTGTTAAAAGATGCAGTCAAATAGTATCGGAAAGATTGTAAAAATACACGATTTGAAGACACTATGAACATCACTCGTCTTTAAAAACTTACCGAAAAATGATTTACAGCGATTAAATAAATACCTCAAAGCTTATTATCTCAAAGGAGAATAGTAGGCTTTTGCAGTTGATGAACGCTAATGCCTTTCTTCGTTCTGTCTGAAATAGCATAATTAGCCTTGCTTTATTGGCGTTCTATTCCGGTGATTGATAGATCTTTCTACCTCTCATCATATATTTCATAAGTAGCGAGATATATCTTACATTCTAACTAAAAATTGTACGCCTGCAGCTTATCATCATTAAATCTCCGATATTATCATAAAGTTGAGTAGTAATTCTATGAAGCGATTGTAATAAACAACTTTAGGAAGCTGATGGCAAAGATGTTTGTATCATTTTTCCAAATGAAAAAGCTTTAAAATAGCAAGAAACAGAATTATGGAAAAATATTATTATGAGCATCACTTCTGCCTTTTGGCATCGTGGAATTATACTAATATTTTCTTAGCAGTACTTAGCTATACATTTGCTCTCGTTATATCAAAAACTCACAGAATTTATCTTCCATACCAAATATTTCTGTAACTTTGTTCTCGGTGATCATTACGTTTTTGTTTATAATTATTTGTATATTAACCCCTTAAAGATTCATTAATTCGTTCATCACCAAATTTCACAATCAGTTATAATTCATTGAAATCATCGTTGAATAGAGAAGAAATGATGGAGAAAGAACGGAAACCACAATATAATAAAGATCATATTGCGGAATGAGGATAGAAAATATCTAGGACTTACGCCAATAGAAGACCATTGGGAAAGAATGAATATAAAACATATTACCTTGTTTTTCAGATGAAATGTTATTCGAAAGAAGATAACGCATACTGAATTTGAATCACAAACAATTTTTGTATTTAGAAGAAGATGTGTATGTAGAAACAGCAGAAACAGAACGATAGTTTTTGACCTCAAAACATCAAAGGGTAAGCTCTAAGAAACCAAATTATACAGCAACCACAATGTTTACACGCATTGGTATGTACTTTATGTACAACGATGGCTATGTAGTAATTGCAAACCCAACGACGCAAAAGACGTTTTATTGGACTTGTATTGAGGGCAAAGAAAACAAAAAGCATTTTGACAAGTGGTTTGAAACGTGGAAAAAAGAAACTACAGAAGAGGATTTAAGAGAGCTAGAAGTGTTCAAACGAAAAGAGAAAAGAAGCAGAAATATAAGGAAGGTGATATTTTTGCTTTTAAAATTGGTAGACGAAACTATGGCTTTGGAAAAATTATTATTGATGTTACAAAAAGAAGAAAGTCGGAAGAATTTCATAAAAAACAAGAACTATGGCTTAGCGCATCTAATGGGACCTGCTTTAATTGTGAAGGTTTATCACAAATTGTCTGATACAAAGGACATCGACATTGAGGAATTAAAACACTGTTCTTCGTTCCCTGGACAAGCAGTAATGGACAACCATATTTATTATAATGAAAACCCCATTATTGGACATTTGCCTGTGTCTAATGCCGATCATGACGATGCAAATCTATCGGTTAGTAAGAGTATTAGCCATGATGATTGAATATTGCTTATCTTCAATATGGCTTGATCTATAAAGAAATACCCCTTGAAGAATATATGAAGCATGAAGAAGAACATTGGCATGCTTATAGAAATGAGGGAATAGGATTCGGTTTGTTCATAGGTGGACTAGAGGATTGCATAAAAAGAAAAATCTAATAAAAAGTTCTTTGAAAGATATACCAATGACTTAAGAGCACCCTCAACATGCCAAAGATAGAGAAATCATATTTAAACTATTTGGATTAGATGCCAATTTAGACTCATCAAGGAAACTTGGAGTTGTCTAAGTAATAGACTCTATACGGAAACAAGAGTAAAGATTTGAGTAATTAAAATTATGAAGAGAAACTGAATGCCTTTGTGGTTGAATTTAAACAAGAAGCACTACTTGATGCTATTCGAATAAAGTTATCGTCCACTCCAGCTTTAGAGATTACACAAAGCAAAGTTGGGGGACTTTTCTATTTGCCTAAATCGGCAACAATACCAACTAATAGCAAAGGTGAACAACTGATGTTTTTGGCACAGATAAACTGTGAAGAATTGCCAGAGAACTCCATATATATCCCAAAAGGCATTATGCAGTTTTGGATTTTTGGTGGAAATCATGATATAGGGGAACAACTATGACAACCCATGTTCTGACGAAAACAAACGAGTGATTTATTATCCTACGATTGAAGAACATTATCATTTGGAAGAGTTAACCGCAATGTATAAGCCTAAAGAAGATGAAGACGGTGAATTAATTACTCCAATCTGTACTGACGAGCCTTTATCTCATGTCGTTTCAACTTGAAAAACAATGGCGGTTGGTTTCAGATTTTCGTTTGAAGAGGCATTTATAGAAAAGTGAATGACATTTCCTAACAAAAAGATAGAAAAGTTCTGGCAGTTAGATGAAGATCTTTCTGAAATTGTCTATGAAATAATGTTGGATATCAAAGAATATTCTCAAATTGGAGGCTATGGATATTTTACACAAACCGACCTATCGTATGTACGAATCTTTATCAGATTATACCGAGATATTATTTCAACTGGGTCTCGTACAATGAAGGTGACGAGTACAAAGTTTTATGGGGTGATTGTGGTGTAGAAACTTTGCAACAAAAAGAGCAACTAAAGAACCTCGACTTTGCGAATTGCCTATATAATTGGGATTGTTGTTAATATATTTCTCTCGCCGATCACACATATTGGCGAGAGAAAAACTCTTAAATACATCATAAAAAGACCACCATTGATGGTGAAACAATCATTAAACCTCATAAAAAGATTTGATTGAACCACTTATTTTCTTATTAGAACAAAAATGAAAGTTATTAGAGATTTTGGCGAATATTTCAAGTATTCGTCATCGATGCACGCATCAATAGAATTGAATATAAGTAAGGGAAATATAATATTGCATTTTAATTATATCTTTTCGTCATGATGAAAATGTAGAGCGAACCCATAAAGCTACAGATTGTTTTTTTGAACAGGTTGATATTGATGATATTCATGTACTTGTATTTAACAATAGGTGGCTAGATGATTTTTCAAGGTCAATGTCATCGATTTAGAAACATATCAAAGCTAAATATAAGAATAGCGAATTTGAAGTTATTGACGAGACTTATAACTGTGGGAAAAGCTGTTTCTCAAGGGTGGCTATGACTGAAGATGTACCAGTTCACTGCGCATCATAGATATATTCGCTCCAATGGTAAGATGATATATGTAATTGAGGAACAAGGAATGCTCTATGAACAAATTGAGCATTAGAATGTTTCAAATTTACTTATCGCTACGCCAATAATAAAAACACTGGTGTCACTACTTTTCATCCTACCCATTCAATTTGTATAAGTTACTCAGTGTAAAAGCAATACTTTACCTCTCTAATCTCCTATCCTCGATAGAACTAAAAAGCACTGATATATACATCAGCATAACAACTTATTACTATATTAAAAGAAAGTCCTTGACAAATAATTATCAAGAGACCTCAGTAGTTGGACTATAAAAATAAATCTATTCTATTTTAATTTCTATGTTATTATTAGAAAAGAACTTCCAGTTTTTATATATTAGGTTATTACTCTTGATGTTTTCTATTGCCTTTTACTTATTAAGTTTTTGCAGGGTTTGTTTTATCTGACTTAGATTCATAGAAGGCTTTTAATACTCACTACCAAGATATCATTTGGAGAGATAACATCAAACAACGTCATCGAAGAACGGAGTTTATTGCATCTATATCACCCATTATCAAAGTCAATATCTTTACCGCAATGGTTCAGTAGGGCCTCTGTGATTTCTCTCAAACGACTACACAAGAATGGATGAGCTAGATAGGTTTTGGGCTTCTTCTACATCCACCAATCCATAATATAAAGAGTTTGTACTACTACCTAAACCTTTCAATTGAGGAAAAATATACCACATCCAATGGCTTTTGTTTACGTCCTTCTTGCATCTTCTTTTAATGCACACATTGTAAGTCAAAAGAATTATCTTGTACCTCTATAAATCTTTGAAGGAAGAAAGGATCTTTCTTGCATATCTTACTAATTTTTCAAAAATTATTTAGAATACCTCGCAACTCTGAAGTTAATATGCCAGCAACAGCCCGTAATATCTTGTAGAACTCCATAGAAAGGTTGAGCAATACTGCATGCCATTGCAGCGATAGTATCAGAATCTCCACCTAAAGAAATGGCAAGACGAATAACTTCTTCAAAATTATTTCCATCTAAAAATGCGATAATTGCTTGAGGAACGCTTCCTTGACAAGATGCATCAAAGGTGTAAAGTTGCTCGTATGTCTTCTATATGAGTATGAAGGTCATACCAAATTGCTTTTTCTATAATTGCGTATTGTTTCTTTACTTTTCCTTTTTAGCTAAAAAGACGGCAGTCGTAATGGCTTGAGCCCTTTTATTCTCTACATGATTGTGAGTTACTCTGCAGAGAGCTTTAGAAAGTCTTAACACGTCCTCCAACGTGTATCTGCATACAATCCAATTGACTTACTACTCATAGACGAACCATTACCAAAACTACCATAAGGTTGAGGATTTAAATCTGTGTCAGTGCAAAAATCGCCCACCATATCCCTCACATTTAGATACATTATGCCCTAATGTTTGCATTGTGTTATATGCTCTTCAAAAGAGTGATTTGGACAATCTATTGAGCCATTTTGCTACGCTAACGTCATAACGGTAAGTCGCTCAGTAAACCGACTAGAAGACGTAAAAGAGATAAATGTGTTAGTCTTTTTACATTATCTCTTTCTATACACTGAACCTCATAATATCACCGATAATTGCTCCTAACATTTTTCTTCTTTTCAATTTATGATTATATAAAATGAATTAAATCTTACATGAAAGCGATATGGAAATAAATTCTTTTATGAACATTCCATAATACCGCAAAATCTGATAAGACGATCTACTGTACGTTATCTCTGTAAACTACCTGTTAATTAGCTTATGCCTTTCTATTTTTCTACTTCTTCACCAGGAAAGAATACTATCTCTAGTACAGAAGAACGATATATCACCTATTGTCTTCTCCCTCAAAACCCTCATTATCAATCGTTATTGGGAGAAAGTCTGCGAGAAAGTTGTCGCCTTCTCACTATACTCATTATGCATTTGCGGAACCGTTGAACATATTAAATTGATGCGATTCACAAGGAATACAAGCGATTCTGGGGCACATATATGCTTTCATGTAAGTAGGTTTTGTACTTATCATAAACTGGTTTTTCTAGTTACAGATTCTCACAAGGCACTTTTGTTTTCATGAGATTAATAGTTAAGACCTATCCATTTATTTTGTTCTTACAAAATGTACAAAATACTCCTAATCATAACAAGATTTTACAGCATTTTTATTACATCACTTCAGATTTTAAATTAATAAGTTCTATAACATATCTATCTTGAATAAAAGAAAAATTTCTTCAATATCACACAATCTCTTTCTTTTATTATTTTTATTTGTCTCTTAGCCATCTCTTTTTCTATTTGACCTCAAGATCTCCTCTTCACCCCTTTTAAAAATACTCTTTGTAGTCTTCTCCTAATGTTTTCAAGGTCTCTCGATACAAGCTATTAATATTGAACGTAGATATTTAGTCTTCAATAAAAACCTATTAAATAGAGAGAGTTTAACTGATTACCAATTAAACTCTCTAATCAAAAAGGCAGCTACCTACTCTCCCGCATTGCATTGCAGTACCATCGGCGCAAGTGGCTTAACTTCTCTGTTCGAATGGGAAGAGGTGGAACACCACCGCCATAACCGCCTGATATACCTTTATAACATCAATAACATATCTCACAAGCAAAATGTATGATTAACAAATCACAACGATGAAAATCAATCTATGTCTGAAAGCTTTTGGCAATTAGTAGTGCTCGGCTTTTGACATCACCGTCTCTACACCACACCCTTATCAACGTCGTCGTCTCACAACGACCCTCAAAGGAGTTCTAATCTGCGGATGGCTTTCTGCACCCTAGATGCTTTCAGCGCTTATCCAAACCAGACTGGATACCCAGCGGTGCCCCCTGGCGGAAACAACTGGTAAACCGGAGGTCTGTCCATCACGGTCCTCTCGTACCAGTGACGGCTCCACGCAAAACTCCAACGCCCGCGACAGATAGAGACCGAACTGTCTCACCACGTTCTGAACCCAGCTCGCAAGCCACTTTCACAGGGCGAACAGCCCAACCCTTGGGACCTTCTCCAGCCCCAGGAGTGACGAGCCGACATCGAGGTGCCAAACCACCCTGTCGATATGGAGCCTGGGGATCAGCCTGTTATCCCCGGAGTACTCTTTTATCCTCTTTGAGCGACGGAGTTTCACACACATCGTCGGATCACTATGTCTTAGTTTTCCTACCTGGTCTGCGCATGTCTGCCTCTCAGTCAAGCAACCCTTATGCCATTGCACTCTAATAGGGTCGGTTACCAATCGACCTGAGGGAAACTGAAGCCTGCTACGCTTTTGGAGGCACCACCCCAGTCAAACTACCCACCAAACAATGTCCCTGTGGGCAACGAGTTAGACCTCAGACAGCCAAAGGGCTGTAGCTTCAAGGATGGCTCCAAGAGTGTCTGGCGCACCCTTCAAAGCCTCCGGCCTATCCTTATACATCGGATGACCAAGGTCAATGCTAAGCTGTAGCGTTCACGTCTTTTCTGTCCCATCGCGGGTAATCGGCATCTTCACCGATACTACAATTTCACTGAGATCATGGTTGAGAGTGTCCAGATCATTACACCATTCGTCGCAGGTCGAACTTTCACCCGACAAGCGAATTCGCCACCTAGGACCGTTATAGTTACGGGCCGCCGTTTACTGGGGCTTCAATCAAACCTCTTCCGAAGAATAAGCCTCTCAACCTTCCAGCACCGGGCAGGTGCTCGACTGTACATCATCTTCGAGTTAGCACAGCCCTGTGTTTTTGTTAAAGCAGTTGCTCTGGACCGACTCTCTGCGCCTCACCACCATTACAGTCATGAGGACCCCTATCCCGGAAGTTACGGGGGTCAATTTGCCTAGTTCCTGACCATGACTCTCAACGCCTTAGCATATTCTACCCGACTACGTGTGTCCTGTTTACGGCACGGGTGCTTTAACAATATGTTTAGAGCATTTTCTGAAGCAGGATTACCCACGCTATTGGTTCGCTCCGAGGAGAAAACCATACTATCAAGCTCGGATCTGATTGTGATTTACCTGCAATCATCAACTCCTCACACTCTTTTAACGAGGACTTCCGTCGCTCGCGGTGGTGTCACTCTTCGTCTGCCCATCACCATTAAAAGCAGTAACGGAATATTAACCGTTTCACCATCGCCATCGCCATTCGGCTGAGACTTAGGACCTCGACCAAACCCGGTGATTGACACTGCCCGGGAAACCTGGTTCATTTACGGCGGAGTGAATCCACCTCCTTTATCGTTATTTATACCTCACATTTGCTTTTCCCATAAACCCAGATAGTTGTCCTATATCATTCAACGTCGATGGAATGCTCTCACTGATATCTTTTTTAAATACTATCCCGCGCCTTCGGTATCTGCCTTTATACCCGATTATTATCCATGCTCGGACCTCGACCAGTGAGCTGTTACGCACTTTTAAAATGAATGGTCTGCTTCCAAGCCAACATCCTGGCTGTCATGGGGATCCGACTGTTAGACTAACTTAGACAGAATTTGGGGACCTAAACGACGGTCTGATTCTTCCTCTCGGGGACGGGACCCAGCACCCGCCTCTCTACTGCATCGACTGCAAAAGCGTAAGCATTCGGAGTTCGTCAGGTCTCGATAGGCGGTGAAGCCTCTTTGACCCATCGGTCGCCCCTCACTCTTACGTTAATCATCGTGCGCGGCACCTAAAATGCCTTTCGGGGAGCTAATGAGCTCATTCCAAGTTTGATTGGCCTTTCACTCCTACACTCACCTCATCCAGAAGCTTTCAACGCTTATTGGTCTCGGACCTCCATCCCTGCAAGTTACTGAACTTCATCCTGCACAAGGTAGATCACTTGGTTTCGCGCTCTACCACCACCGACTTAACGCCCTGTTAAGGCTCGCTTCACTGCGGTTGCTCCACTTTAAGAGGATTAACCCTGCCAGTGACGGTAACTCGTAGGTTCATATTATGCAAAGGCACGCCGTCACATCATATACGTTCCGACCGCTTGTAGGCATGCATGGGTTCAGGATCCATTTCACTCTTCTTATCGAAGTTCTTTTTCACCTTTCCTCACGGTACTGGTACGCTATCGGTCTCATGGGAGTATTTAGCTCTACCGGATGGGCCCGGCAGATCTCACACAGGATTACACGTGTCCTGCGCCAGCTCAGGATACATACTATGTCCCTGGCATGCTTTTCGAACAAAGGGCTTTCACCTGCTATGGCTAAACTCTTCCAGAATATTCCTTTCGCAACTCAAGTACAACAACGTAGTCCGCACAACCCCAACATACTGCAGAATACAACATTGGTTTGGGCTAATCCTCGTCTCGCTCGCCACTACTAGGGAACTCATTAGTTTATTTTCTTCCTCGAGGTACTAAGATGTTTCAGTTCCCTCTGTTCGCCTCATATATCATATATATGATAATTACCTTTATGGTAATCTGGGTTGTCCCATTCGGAAACTAGTGGATTAATGGTTATTTGCACCACCCGCAGCTTATCGCAGCTTATCACGTCCTTCATCGCCTCCATGAGCCAAGGCATCCGCCATGCGCCCTTAATTACTTTTCTAAACTTGATTTATCTTTATAAAAAGATAAACTCATACTTTCAGCTGTTGATTTATTTGTTTAATCTCACAGTTTTGCTTGTATCAATATGTCAAAGATCTCATTCTATTACGAATCAAATTCGTAAAACGAGTGGAGAATAACGGATTCGAACCGTTGACCCCTGCGTGCAAGGCAGGTGCTCTAGCCAGCTGGAGCTAATCCCAAGGGTTAACTTTATAGGTAGTCCCAGGCAGACTTGAACCGCCGGACCTCCACATTATCAGTGTGTGGCGCCTCAACCAACTGAGCTATAGGACTCGTTCTGGTTAAGTTCAAGTGCCAAGGCCAATGATTTGCCCAGCATCATTTTTCCCTTGTAAACAAGAGCAAGTAAGTGCACAAGATTATAAATACAGATAACCCAAAATTATAAATAATAGACGTCTCCAGAAAGGGTGTTCCAGCTGCACCTTCCGGTACGGCTACCTTGTTACGACTTAGCCCCAATCACCAGTTTTTCACCTCTAGGCCGACCCTCTGCGGTCACGGACTTTAGGCGCCCCCGGCTTTCGATGGCTTGACGGGCGGTGTACAAGGCCCGAACGTATCTCACTCGCGCCATGGCTGATGCGCGATTACTAGCGAATCCAGCTGTGGGGTCGGCTGCAGACCCCAGTCCGAACTGGAGACGCACTTTGAAGATTAGATCTCATTTGCATGAAAACCAACATTCTGTATGCGCTATTGTAACACGTGTGTAGCCCGGACGTAAGGGCCGTGCTGATTTGACGTCATCCCCACCTTCCTCACACCTTACGGTGGCAGTATTCCCAGAGTGCCCAGCATTACCTGATGGCAACTAAGAAAAGGCTGGTGCGCTCGTTATGGACACCCTTTAAGCCGACACCACGGCACGAGCTGACGACAACCATGCAGCACCTCCACAGCTGCCCCTGAAGGGCCTCATCATCTCTGAATCGTTCAGCTGCAGTCTCGCCTGCAAGGTTCCTCGCGCATCATCGAATTAAACCACATGTTCCTCCGCTGTGCGGGCCCCGTCAATTTCCTTTGAGTTTCACCTTGCCGGCGTACTCCCCAGGTGGGATGCTTAACGCTTGCCAAGCTCACCGACCATAAAGGCCAACAGCGAGCATCCATCGTTTACTGTGCGGACCACCAGGCATCTAATCCTGTTCGATACCCGCACCTTCGTGCTTAAGCGTCAGTAACGTTACGGTAAGCCGCCTCGCAATCGGAGTTCTTCGTGATATCTAAGCATTTCACCGCTACACCACGAATTCCGCCTACCTAATACGCACTCAAGTTCGACAGTTCGCGCTGCACGATAGAGGTTGAGCCACTATATTTCACAGCACGCTTATCAAACGGCCTCACGCACCCCTTTTAAACCCAATAAATCCGGATAACGCCTGGACCTTCCGTGCCACCGCGACTGCTGGCACGGAATTAGCTGGTCCTTATTCATGGATACATGCAAATAAGTATACATACCTAACTTTTATTCTCACATAAAAAGCAGTTTATAAACCCATAGGGGCCGTCATCCTGCACGCTACTTGGCTGGTTCAGATTTCCATCCATTGACCAATATTCCTCACTGCTGCCTCCCGCAGGAGTTTGGACCGTGTCTCAGTTCCAATGTGGGGACCTTCCTCTCAGAACCCCTACTGATCGAAGTCTTGGTGAGCCGTTACCTCACCAACAAACCAATCAGACGCATCCCCATCCAATACCGAAATTCTTTAATGTATAACCTCATGAGAGAAATACACCATCAGGAATTAGTCCGTCTTTCAACGGGTTATGCCTGAGTATTGTAGGTTGGATACGCGTTACTCACCCGTGCCTGAGTCGCCATCATTGGTTGCAAGCAACCAACATGCTGCCCTCGACTTGCATGTGTTAAGCCTGTAGCTAGCGTTCATCCTGAGCCAGGATCAAACTCTACATTGTAAAAATTTTCTTATATTTTTCTCCATAAGGAGAATGTATTCTGACTTAGAACGACTATCCTTTATAACCTTTATTGAAGTAATCAATTAACGGTTCGTATTTATACACCTGTTGTAAAAACAACAAGACTCTTGTACTAACTTGTCTGTTTAGTAAATCTATTCAAAGAACTCTCATCTTTATTGCTAACAGAGATAACTCGAAAGCGATGCAAAAAGTACAACTTTTACAACACAATCCAAATAATTCAAAAAGAAAAATTCAAAAACAACTTTTTACTCTACAAATAGGAAAAATCAACTGCAAGAACAACTTCACCTATTTATATTATATAAAGATAGAATGGAAATAAAAAGATCAAAAACTCTCCCAAACCAATAATTCTTCCACTCTCTCTTTTTGTGGCATTTTGCGATTTCTACACCATCTATGACTTCAGCCCACTCTCCCTTCCCCTATTTAAAGACATCAAAATTACTTTTTGGTCTCAATTATAGGTGCAATAAAATATTTTTCTTTTAAATTTGCCCAAACTCCAATTAGAAGAGTTATTACTGAATTTTGAGAAAGCTGATAAGCACTCAACTCAATGAAAGTAAGATACATATAATTTATTAATTGTACTGTAAATCAAGACAAGCTTCAAAACATTACAAACTAAAGAAGATTAAAATGAAAAAGTAAAAACCACAGCTATTTTATTAGCATTCTTTCTGGTGGATTAGGTATTCACCGCTTTTATCTTGGTCAAAACGGACGAGGCCTCCCTTTATCTATTATTCAGTTGGACAGGTATTCTCTCGTTATCAGTATTATTGATGCAATAATGTTATTGATTATGTCAGAAGAAAGTCTACAAAGAAATACAATCGTTTTGTTTACGAAGCGATGATGAATAACAAAGCATCTAGAAACAAGAGCACAATCTAAACCCAGTACAGCAGAAGAACTTGAGCGTTTACACGATTTAAAAGAAAGAAATATCATCACAGAAGAAGAGTTTTGAAAGAAAAAGAAAGAACTCTTATAAAACAACATCATTCTATAGGAGAGGTATCTGAAAAAGACTCTTTAGAAGAAAATAAAAGGACTACGAAATATTATCGTAGTCCTTTTTCTATTTATAAGTTCTTATTTCAACCCCCAGTAACAAAAAGAAAAATGCTTATTTTCAATTCTTTAGAAAAGGCGAAAAGAAACAAAACATAAACTATATCAGAGATAACAAAATACTATTCTCGCCAACCCATAACCAAGGGAAAGCGAGAATAGCATAACCTTTTATTTCAAAATAACCTTCTTACCCTTTATGGATAAAGATGCCTTTTGAAGGATGTGGTTCGATAATTCCATCTAAACGATAATATGGTTCGTTATCAACACCATTCTTTTCTATTTCATTTATTGCAGTAGTCGTACCATTACTAATTGTAGAGCATTTCCAATTAGTCGCAAACTACACCTCATGGCTGAACCATCACACTATTAGCACGAACAAAGTTACCATTCACACAAATATAGTTCGTTACTTCTGTTGTTGTATTTTCAACCCAAGCACCACCTACACTTGCTTTTAATAAGTTCGTTGCAACGCTGTTTGGCTCATTATCACACATCTTAACGATATAAGTTCCTTGTCGTCCTGTAAGAATTAAGCCTGTGTTTGCAGGGAGCCTTTTTCAATCTTAGCATACTCAAGTTGAGCACCATTCTCACGATAATCAGTAACGACCTTAGCTTCAAATCCAGACACATTGGTAAAATCAACATCAAATCCTCTAGAGAAAGTCATCTTTGTTGATGTTAGCGTTACAGGTATTTCATCAGTAATTCTGTCTGCCACATCATTCCAAGAAGATTTGTAAGCCATTAATGCAGAAGGCTTAACATATAATATATGAATCACTGCAGAAACATTATCGAAACAATATGCATCTCTATTAGGAACAGTTGAACCTGTGAGATAAACACCCTTCCAAAACTACTGCAAGCAGAGAACGCCATAAATGGAATTGTTGTGATGTTAGAAGGAAGTGTACGTTTTGAAAGAGCAGAACAATTGTAGAATACGCCGCACCTATTTGTGTTTGTGCAGAATAGACATCATTTCTTTAGTCCTTTACAACCTTCAAATGCCCATTCATCTACCTTTTGTAATCCAACAGGTAGCTGAACATAAGTTAGTCCACTATACTTAAATGCATGATGACCAATGGTTGTTAGATTTTACAGGAAATTGAAAACTCTTTAGCAATTCAGTACCTTGGAAAGCATAAGCATCAATTGTTTCGAGTTTAGAAAGAGCGCTCACCTCTACACTATTCAATTGAGAACATCCGTCAAAAGCACTTGTTCCAATATGTTTAACATTATCGCCAAGAACTATCTTTGCCAATTTTCCACAATGATAGAACGTACCTGCTTCTATTGTTTCAACCTTTATTAGGAACCACAAACTCTGTTAGTTCACCACAACCTTCAAAGCTCCATTCTCCAATAGTGGTGATAGAAGCTGGCAAAGACACCTTATTTAAAGATGCAACATTTTTGAAAGCATGATCAGAAATGGTTGTTACTCCATTTTCAACAACAAGTTCTTTGATTGCAGAGTTATCCTCAAAAGCTTGAGAAGCAATTTCTTTTACTTGATAGTTCACTCCTTTATAGGATACATTTGCAGGAATTCTTAGCGTTTCAACAGAAGCGTTTTCAAGGCCAACAACTTTAACATTTCTACCTTCTACACGCTCATATTTAACACCATCTGCCGCAAATTTATCATCATTTCAACTCAAAGTCTCACCATCAAGGGCACTGGGAGTATCAGGGTTTTCAAGCAGTTTAACTCACCAAAAGATAATAGTGACACTTCCTTTTTATTGTTATCCTTATTCACCTCGTCTATCTTTCCTTGGTCATTCACCCAAGCAGTAACAACGTGCTCCATCAGTAGCAGTCCAATAATTATAATTGTATTATCGGCACCTCCACTGCCAGTGGCAGAAAGTTTAATCAATCTCATGTGCCTTTAATCCACCATTCAACTTATCGTTCCATGTTATATGACCAATGCCATAGTTTTGTTATCCACTGGAATTGAAGTCCAATTGTTTGGCCTACAGGTATACTCTATCACCTGCATCTCACGACTGTAGCTGTAAATACAACGTGATCACCAGCTTTTATAGGATCTTTTTCCATAAGAAACGTCTACACTTGCAAAGTCTGCTCCACCTTGAACAGTATTGAAAGAAGGATTACCAACAGCCTCTTTCACATTGATATTCTTCACCTTAGGTTGTTGTCCTCATTAGTTCTGTCATATAATTTATCTTATAATCAGCAAAGCCTCTAACTCTATGTGCTACTGAGCTGCCTCCAAGTGTTTCTGGTGATAGAGTTATACTTTGACCAGCCTTCAATCCTTCTCTATAACTCAGAGTGAGACAAACTGCTCTTTGCCATCTACTGCAAACCCTTTAAGCCAATAACAACACCTTTAGAATATCTACATTTGAAGTATTTTTAATTACTGCAGTAAATGTAACTTCATCTAGCCATCGTGCAACCTCATGTTCGCCTTTTTCGTTCTTCCAAGATAGCTTTTTTCAAGAATAACATCATATCCTTTTTACATCAGCAAGTGGGTCTATAATCCGCCAGTCTGCAACTTATTTGCCACAGGGAAGTCAGAACGACATACGAACTCCTCGACAACTGGGTATGGAATATTTGCTTTTGATTTCAGGATTGTTATTTACAAACAATAGGGAAAGTATTGTTATTGCTATCTTCAGTGTTTGTTCCAAAGTTTCCAAGACGTACTTTTGAGAACTTTGCTTTTGTTGTTAGACAAAAAGATAGGAGTGATTTGATGCAACCAACTATCAAAGTAGCCCTTAATCCCCATAAGGTTTGAACCAAGAATATCCAATCCATTAAATTCAACTTCTGCACTTGTCCATTTAAACGCACGCTTCTGAGGACTATCGTAAATTTTTGTATTGGTAAAAATATGTTTCTTACATTTTGTGTAATATCAATTGCACCAAAAGAATTGTTCCATGCAGCTAGAATCTGACCCACATCTCACTAATATGTTGTTATCAAATGCAATTCTTTTTGTATTCTTGAAACTGTGGACCAGGAGAAGGTTGTTAAGAGTGAATGCCTGAAGCTCATGAACATATCACATATATAATTATTATATATCTTATGGCCATCTCCTCCATAAATTGCTATACCTCCAGCACGCCAGCCAAGCTCTATGGTGTTATAGGCAAAGATATTATTGTCTGCCGACTTTGGTCCTTTACTGTCATCAGGCCACACTGCCAATCCATCATCACCATTATTACGAATAGAACAGTTATAAACTGCAGAATTAGAAGTACCTATACAGAAGTTAACACCATCAGCATAGTTGTTTCTTATACGGCAGTCTATCACCTTTACATTCTTAGAATAGTCTATTTTTCCATTGTAATCGCCAAACCAGAAACCACACTCAAAGTGCTCTTCCCATATATTGCGGAACACTGTGCCTGTTCCCCATACATCCATAAAACACTTATAGATAGCACCTTCGCTGTATCGTGAATGTAAACCCGAGTTAATATACATATTACTAAACTCGATATTGCTACAAACACCCATCTAATTCCTTTGGAACTCTCTGGCCACTTTTATCTGAATAACCTGTCCAACCACCTGAAATACCACCTCGTTCAATTCCATCTACAGTGAATTGTAGATTAGTATACCACATACCTGCACCTGTGATGGTTATATTTTCAACATTAACTCGCCAAACGTTAGATAAATGGAACGTACCTTCAGGAATATATATGTTTTTATTCTGCTTTTCGAGCATCTGCAACAGCCTTCTCAAAAGCAGGTAAATCGTCTTTTCCATCATCAGGAATTGCACCATATTCTTTATCCGTTACATCGATAAAGTTACCTTTTTATTAGGAACAATAGGATCAGGAATCTGTTCTGTTTCAATGAAGTCACTCCATATTTCAATCCTCCCGCACCTGTAGAGCGTATTTGTATTCTTTGTCCTGGCTGTAATTCTTTCTTCAACTTAAAGTGAACTTCATCAAAAGCAAATGCAGGAACGCCACCATTAGGTTTGTCTGAAGGGCCACCAATGGTGAAATACTGATAAGAATATCTTGAGCTTACGTTGATTGTTTGGTTGTATTCTCCATCAACATACACATCTAAGGTTCCGTCGAGCCCCTTTCCATTGGGAGAATCGGGCATAGTAAAGCGAACAGTAACGCCCTTTGCTTTTGTTTTTAGAGTCCACTCAAGAGCTGAACCATTAGAAGGTAAGCTTTACATACGATTGTCTCGACGCCTGAGAAGCAAGGTTTCTGCGTTCCCATTTGGGCGAACTTAACAATTGAGCACCACCTATTAACTGCGCTTCTTCTGAATCATAGCGAGTATAAGGCATACTTGCTCCCACTCTTCCATCGACCTTTGCTACGTCGATTGGATAGTCATTCTGCTACTGATGCTTCCATACTGATACATGGAACCATTGCAACCGCTATAAATGCAAGCGATTGACACCAATAAGAAATGTTTTTCATCATGTTTGATAAATGTTTAATTACACATAAGTTTTTATTTAAAAATATCTCCATTGCCAGTCTTTCCGTTCTATATTCTAATTATATAAATGTTACAAAGGTATGTTTCTGAGACGAAATAAAACTGACTTTTACAAATTTACTAAATAGTGTTTGATTATGCTTTTAAAACAATAATTCTTTTAACAATAAATATCACTAGTCTTAAACCATAAATATCTCATTAAGTTTTTACACTACCCTCACACTTCAAAAGACATCTTAACTCATTCAAAATGAAAACAATATTAAATATAACAACTTACTAAATACAATAAAAAGTAGTGCTTTTTAAGGTGCAAAAGCTATGTATTCAACAACAAAAAGCATTGCTATTGACATGCAATAACAATGCTTTTATAACGATATCTTTTTATCCTTTTTAGACAGATGGTTTGTGCTTGAAAAAGAAGAGAACAGACTTTCTATTCTACCGTGATATCAACTATACTTTAATATTAAAAATTCTTTCTACATTTTCATTTGTTTGTCGTGCTATTTCGTCGATAGAAACGCCATAGCTTTCAGCGAGCTTTTGAGCTACTTCCACTACAAATGCGCCTCGTTGCGTTTTCCTCGATGTGAACAGGAGCCATATAAGGACTATCCGTCTCTAAAACTATGCGATTAAGAGGCACTGCTTTAGGCAAAACTTCGGGCAAATGACTCTTCTTAAAGGTTAGAACTCCACCTATTCCCAAGCTAAAAGTTAGAAAATTGCAAAAAGCTTTCAGCCTCTAATTCATTACCAGTGAAAACAGTGAAACACTCCCCGGAAGTTCTTTTTGCATAGGGTTTCATCAGTTTTTACCATCTCGTTTTGAGCCTTTCGACAATGAATCATCAATGGAAGACCTGTCTCTATCGACCATTTTAGTTGTTCTTCGAAAGCTTCTAACTGCTCTTTTTCAAACTCACGAGACCAATAAAAAGTCTAATCCCACCTCGCCTATTGCGATAAAATTAGACTCACTATTTAAGTAAGATTTCATGTCTTTCAACACCCTCTTTATAGTTAGTATCAACGCCTTCGAGGTGCAATCCGAGCATAGGATAAAGCACATTGGGATATTGTTTGCAAAGAGTTAAGATGTTTTGAATCGACGATTGGTCGATAGCAGGTAAGAACATACGACCTACCCCTGCCTCTTTTGCACGTTGAACCACCTGCAGAAGGTCGTCAGAAAAGTCTTCACATCTAAATGAGCTGTGTATCTACTAATGAAATCATTCTTTTTATGTTATATTCTTGTGCCAGTCCACCTTTGAAAAACAATCTTAACAGCTCGTTTTCTAGAGTGCAATAGCAACACATTTCTTTTATTGATAGGAGTAAAAAGTGACAAGATAAAGGATAAAACTTAATAGTTTCTCTTCATCATTCGTGCCACATAATCTGTTAATTCTTTCTTTATTTCGTCGCTTAAAGGCACTGCTGCAAGATATTTCTTACTCTTCGAAATAGAAATTAATCTTTTCTTGCGCCAACACATCAATTCCAATGGCGTTATACAAAAGCAGTTACTGCCTCAATTTTCTTTTGTTCATCTTCAACATTGGTATTAGCTATCCACATTTCGAGTTCCTTTCGTTGTGTTTCATTTGCTTTAGCCAACGCATTAATCAACATAAAAGTCTTTTTATTCGATGCAATATCTCCTCCAATAGCTTTACCAAATACTTTTGAATCGCCATAAACATCAAGATAATCGTCTTGCAATTGGAATGCTAAACCAATCAATTCGCCAAAACGATAGAGGTTGTTTGCATCTTCAGAAGGCGCTCCTGCCAAGATAGCACCAATCTTCATAGAACAAGCCAGCAACACACTTGTCTTTAAACGAATCATCTCTATGTATTCGCTTTCTGCAACATCATTACGCAATTCGAAGTCCATATCATACTGTTGTCCTTCTCCAATCTCTAAAGCAGTAATGGTAAACAGGTCTAATACCTCTTTAAGTTTGTCGACACTACATTCTGCAAGCAACTTATAAGCAAACACTAACATCGAATCTCCCGATAGAATTGCAGTGTTTGCATTCCACTTTTTATGCACAGTTGGCTGACCTCTACGCAAAAGAGCGTTATCCATTAAATCGTCATGAAGCAGTGTATAGTTATGATAAGTTTCCAAAGCATGATGCCACTGGCAATATGCTTTGTGGATCGTTCTTATACAACTGATAGGTAAGCAACATCAACATTGGGCGAATTCTCTTTCCTCCCATCGACAACGAGTATTTAATTGGCTCGTAAAGCGATGCTGGTTTGCGGTCGAAAACAATACTATCAATATATTGATTAAGTGTTTGTAAAGTTCGTTTGCTGTAAACATGTTGGTAAAAATTAGAGTTGAAAAACTACAGGAATTGAAATTTTGGTCTGACATGGTTTTCCTTTTGCCATACCAGGTCGCCATTTAGGCATTGTTCGCATCACTCTCATCGCCTCATTATCGAGCAATGGGTGCACATTCTTTTCTATTTTGAGTTCAGTATACTTCCATCTGTATTGATAAGAAACGACACTAGCACCTTCCTTCTATCTTTGCTTGCTGCATGCTTTGGATATTGAAGGTTCTTTGTTAGCCATTTCATAAAAGCAATAACGCCTCCAGGGAACTCAGGCAATTCTTCTAACAACTGCTTGTTAACTCTCGTTATCATTAACAGGCTTTTTCAACAATTGCTTTGTCGATCTTTGCATCAGGAATTTCAGCCTTCCGTCTCCAACTAACAAGGTATTATTTTCTAAAAGGCGGTTTGGTGGTGTGTCTACATGCTCGTTTACCAACTTAATGTTGTTAGTAATCAACTGTAGTGGGTTTGGAGGTGCAGGCACTGTTGGTGGAACTGGAGCAGGTATTAAATCACTCTCTGGGTAGCTTTTTAATACTTCGTCTACATCATAATCGTCATTGCTCATTGGTGAATATTCGAGAATAGTGTAAATACAAGAGAATATAAGAACTAATGCGAGTAAAAATGTGTTACCCGTTCATTACCTCTTGTTCTTCTATCATTATTTGGCATTTTATTTACCATTCTATTCTTCGCTTATAAAGTAGAGAAAACCCTATTCCACATGATGCGGACTCAATGCAAAGGTAGTGCTATTTTATTAACTCGCTACAAAAACATAAAAAGAGTAGAAAGTAAACTAAAATCAGTATCTTTGCATTTGGTTTTCAACCAATAACACACTCGAATAGAACCCTATGAGTAAATACATCATAACGTTTTTCCTTATATTTCAAGTTTTAAATGCTAGCACAGAAAGCAAAACAGCATATAATTTCTTTGCGATTTGCCTGTTTCTGCTCACGCTGCAGCATTGGGGTGGAGAGAAGTATTTCACTAATAGAAGACGACGAAGCATTGATATTTCACAACCCTGCCCTATTGTCTTCGGTTAGCGATAAGACCATCAATGTAAACTATATGAATTACATGAAAGGCATCAACTCGTTGTCGGCAGCTTTCAATAAAACGATAAAAGAAAAAGGCATCTGTGGCTTTTTCGGCTCAATATCTTAATCTATGGAACACTGCAACAGACTGATCCTTCGGCAATATAACAGGCTCTTTCAGTGCAAAAGATATATCTGTAGCTGGTTATTTCTCGTATATCTTGGCAAAAAACGTGGCTGGTGGTATCGCAGTTAAATTCATTACCACTAACATAGGCAATTATAATTCAATTGTACATGGGTGTTGATTTAGGTTTAAACTATTATGAACCCGATTATGATTGGTCGGTGTCTATCGCATTAAAGAATTTAGGTGGACAGCTAGCATTCGATGACGAATACGAAAAGATGCCTCTTGATGTACAATTAGGCGTAACTAAGCGATTTACCAATACCTTCAGAGCATCTCTAACGCTTTTTCGACCTCAATCACTGGAATTATAAATTCATTCCAACATGTTAATGCAGGTTTAGATGTTATCCTCAAGCGATAACATTTGGGTTTGGAGCTGGCTACAACTTCCAGCGAGCTAACCAAATGAAGTTATTCACCAACGACACAAGTTCAGCACATGGAGCAGGCTTATCGCTAGGTGCTGGTTTAAATCTTTGAGCGTTTTAAATTGAATCTTGCTTATGGAAAATACCACGTTTCAGGCTCTTCTCTATTGATAAACTTAGGATATAGCCTATAAAAAGCATGCAAATAAAAACTATTACGAACAAAATATAAAGCACAATAATATGAAAAAGATAACAATTGCCATCGACGGTTTGTCGTCATGTGGTAAGAGTACATGGCTAAAGACCTTGCAAAAGAAGGGTGGGATATGTTTATGTGAGACACTGGAGCAATGTATCGTTCAGTTACTTTATATGCTCTTCGTCACAACCTTTTTCAATAGCGATGGTTCTATCAAAAATTGAGGAATTAAGAGCAGAAATGCCCAACATCCATATTTCATTCATCATCAATGAAGAAACAGACGCCCTGAAACCTATCTCAATAATGAGAATGTGGAAAAGAGATACTCTTAGAGGTGTCAAACCATGTGAGTCCTATTGCCACCATCGACTTTTGTTAGAACTGCATTGTGGCTCAACAACAGCAAATGGGCAAAGAAAAAGGCGTTGTTATGGACGGAAGAGACATTGGAACAGTGGTCTTTCCCGATGCAGAACTAAAGGTGTATGTAACCGCTTCGGCTGCTGTTAGAGCGCAACGTCGTTATGATGAGTTGCAACAAAAGGGTATGCCAGCTAATTACGACGATATTTTAAAGAACGTAGAAGAAAGAGATTATATCGATAGTCATCGTGAAGTGAGGTCCTTTAAGAAAAGCTGATGATGCAATTGAGTTGACAATAGCAACCTAACTATCGACGAACAAAAGCAATGGTTAATGTCGCTTTTCAACGAAAAGACCAAAGATTAATATCCCTTCTCCACCTTATTATATATAAAGCAACAAACGATTATATATCATTAGGAGATAAATTATCAAACAAAGGATAGTGCCTTGTAGCCCCATTTGTGGATTATGAGGCACTATTTTTATGTTCTTTAAAAGAGAAAGTACACCATTGGATAAAAAGAATAAAAATGCAACAAAAAGTATAGTCAATAGCTTGTTTTTGTACCTTTTTACTATTGCATGCATTAGTTTAAAGTAATGCAATGAAACAATTAAAAGACCGAATACTTAGCGATGGACGTTGTTTCCCTGGCGGTATTCTTAAAGTAGACGGCTTTATTAACCATCAAATGGACCCTAATTTGATGAAATCCATTGCCGTGGAGTTTTCAAAACGTTTTTGACTTAAAGGACGTAAACAAAAATTTTAACCGATGAAGGCATCGGGCATTGCGCCTGCAATTATGATGGGTTTCTTACTCGATTTACCTGTTGCATTTGCCAAAAAGAAAAAGCCTTCTACCATGTCGAACATGCTTTCAGCATCTGTTTTTTCTTTTACTAAACAGCGTTCATACGACATTTGCATCAGTAAAGAATATCTTCAGAAAGGCGATACCGTTGTGTTTATCGACGATTTCTTGGCTTATGGAAATGCAGGCAAAGGCATTATTGAACTTTTGCGAGCAAGCAGGTGCGACCATAAAAGTGCATAGGCTTTATTATAGAGAAGTCGTTTCAAGATGGCGGAGCCCTATCTTCGTAACCTAGGAATAGACGTTCAAAGTCTTGCAATAGTAGAATCTTTTGAGATAACTGTGAAATAAAACTCAAATAATGAACAACGAACAAACAACCTGAGAACTCACTTTACGGTCTAAATGATAGACCGCCAGTTCGTGAGGCTCTTTTGCTGCCTTACAACACCTTCTTGCCATTTTTGTGGCAATAGTTACGCCTCCTTTAACTCATTGTAAGTGCCCTCAAACTTGATGTTTCACAACTGGATTCCTCGTTTCGATGGCACTTTTTGTTTCGAGGTATCTCAACATTCATTCAATGTAGACGCATCAGTGGAATTGGAACAGGACTTCTTTGCATTCAAGGAACAAGCTTTTTCATTTATAGGTCCTATCATTTCTGCGAGGCTTAGTAGGTGGACTTCCTGCCATCTTTTGGTGCCGTATGGCTGCATCTGTAGTGAAACTGGCAATAAGTCGTTTATTGAAATACACACGAAAGATTATTACTCACTTTGTTTCAGGTATCGTTGTTACACCTCATTGGTATGAGTTTAATAAAGGTAGGTATCAACGCTTGTGGTGGAGGTGTGCAAGCAATGCAAGACGGAACCTTTGGTTCTTTCGACAACTTAGGTCTTGCTGCCTCGTACTTGTATCGATTATTATCTTCAACCGCAGTAATAACCGCTACTTTAAGAATGAGTTCTATTGTATAGGACTTATCCTTGGCTATGTAGCTGCATACTTCATGGGTAAGGTTCACTTTGACGCTGTTAGTTTCTTATGGTGGTTTTAACCTTCCTATTCCTTTTAAATATGGTGTTAGCTTCCCTATTTCTTCAATCATTGCATTAGGTATTATCTACATGATTACTGCTATTGAAGCTTACGGAGACATCACTGCGAACTCACTTATTTCAGGCGAACCTGTTGAAGGAGAAGTGTTTATGAAACGTGCTTCGGGCGGTATTCTTGCAGATGGATTCAACTCTATGCTTGCAGGTGTATTCAACTCGTTCCCTAATTCAATATTCGCTCAAAACAACGGAATCAGTCCAATTAACTGGAGTTGCAAGCCGTTGTAGGTTATTACATTGCAGCCTTTTCGTTATCTTAGGTCTGTTCCCGCAGTTGGTCTTATCTTCTCGATAATGCCAGACCCAGTGCTTGGCGGTGCTACTCTCACTTATGTTCGGAACTGTAGGCTTCTGCAGGTATTAGAATTATCGCTTCGCAAAAAGATTGACGTAGTGCCACACTCGTGTTAGCACTTTAGTTTCTCTCTGGATTAAGCGCTGAGATGGTTCAGAGATACTAAATCAATTCCCAGATACCATTAAAAACATCTTCGCTTCTGGTATTACCACCTGGTGGTTTAACTGCTATCATTTCTAATGCAGTTATCAGAATAAAGGAAGATACAAAAACAAAGAGGCTTAATTATTGTCTCTTGCATTTTAAATAAGTGCGCACTAAGAAGTAGGCGGTTACAGAGAGAGTGTAACTAATCTCATTTTTAGTGCGTTTCTTTATGACTCTCAAAAGAAGACATCTTGAAACTGACAAACCAATGAGTTTGATTTTCTAAAAGAAAGCTATTGAATTGCAATGTAAAAAGGATGGATATAAGCCTCAAAAAGCAATGACTTTACAACACAAAAGCAGTGCTATACTTCGTAAGGACTTGATAATAAACAGTCATTGGCCTTGTAAAGAAAACTACTATCAGAAAAAGCCTATAGCATCGATATAGATACTACAGGCTCTTTTTATTTAGCTGAGAACAAACCTTAATGAGGTTTATTTTCACGATTCTTTTGAAGTCTGAAGGAATGGGTGTTTCAAAATGAAGGGGCTTAGGTAACTTGGATGGTAGAACGCAAGGATATAAGCATGAAGACAAAGGCGTCCTATTGGGTCATCACCATTACCATATTTTGTATCTCCACACACGGGATGTCCCATGTCGGCAGAGTGCACACGAATTTGATTTTTACGGCCTGTTTTCGAGCTTATACTCTACAAGTGTGTGATAAGCGGTGCGTTTAATCACGTGAAAATGGTTACTGCATACTTTCCTCCGTTGTCGAAGGGACACAATAGGTTACAAACATTTTATTGTCTTCAAACCAATTGGCTATGGTTCCTTCCATTTTCGCACTTTCCACTCACAACAGCCATATAACGACGATCATAAACGATGTTATGCCAGTCTTTCGAATAGTCGTTCCACCTGTTTATCTTTAGCATACACCATCAATCCACTTGTTTCATTCAAAACGATGTACCACATGGGCATTACATTTTTGTTTAGAATGCATCAAAGAGTCGTCGAGGACAGCCTTTTACGTTAAGCGATCCACGTCCCACTGGCATAGAAAAGGATTCCTGCTTTATGTACTACAATGATATGATTGTCTCGTAAACACATCAACATACTTGCTTTTAAAACAAATTGTTGCGGGCTTTGTTTTACTGAAATGGCAAATCTTTCGGGTCTTGGAGTTAATGGATAATCATACTTTGGTTGTGATTTTCCCCATTCACCCAATGCCTTGTCTCCAAGTATATGTCTTTAGTTTATTACGACTCATTGTGTGACGTTGGTTAAGGTCTGCTGAGCAATGTGTCTTCAACTTTAATCACATAATGGTCGTAATCGCTTTTGCATCTTTTGAATCATGACTTTTGAGATGATTGATTGAATGATACTGCATACCAATTGCTTTTTAGATTGCTTTTGTATCCTTTTGTTAAAAATTAGTGATATCTCTTTTGAATAAGAACGCAGTCATATCTTTACAATGCTTTTCTTTATTACCTATTTTCATTTTTCTAAGCAAAGCAAGAGTAGAAAATATGAAAACCACCCACAAAATTAAATTCGTAGTGGTGATAGGAATAATATAATACTACTCTATTGTACAACAGAGAATAGTTCTATCTTATATAGTCACATTAGCTGCGATCTATTCAAGATACAAGAGCATACACTGAACAACAATACACCGATGCAGCAAAAGTGCAAGGTGATCTTTGTGTTAACATCTGACTTAAATGGGCAAAAGGATTCTGCCTTGTTGATATACATTGCTTTACTATCAATAGATAATAGTATAACCTTACAACGGTGTTGATCAACAATGAACACTATTACATAAGAAAGTGTTGAGCCTTGCTCTACTGCAGACATGAAAACGAAGAACTTACTGAACATACCTGCAAATGGAGGGATACCACCTAATGAGAACAAAGCAAGTGGTCATGATGAACGAAAAGCTTTTGGATTGGTGGTGTATAAAACCATTATATGCCTCGATGTCGGTAACTCCGTTGTTATGCTCTTCAATAGCACTAACACTGCAAATACTGCAAAGGTTGGCTACAACATAAATCAACACATAATATGAAAGTGCAGTATACCCATAGTATTGTCGGCTAACTACTGCCAACATAATATAACCATGCGTGATATTGAACTAAATGCCATAGAAGCGTTTTAGTTTGTTCTATGAATTGCAAAAGGTTTCCAATGGTGATACTTCAATACAATTAGGATGTAAAGAAGCATGTGCAGTGCTCAACCATATTTACAAAACACTTTCTATAAGAATGGTTAGTGATGCAAAAGTTGACAGCTCCCTTAGATACTACATGACAAGTAACCTGTAACTGTTGTTATGCCCTTTGATAGATATCTGCTGTCCAGAAGTGGAATGAACCAATGATATTTTGAATGCTAAACCACTGAAGAAGAACACTCAAACCTGCGATGGTTAGAGGTGATGCTGTGATAAGTGATGCACAACGTTGAAATATAATGTTCCCACAGTCTGCAAATAAGAGAAATACCGAACATTACACTGCTTGAGAAGGTTGCGGCATGAACTTAGCACCTGCTTCTGCTGAATTGTGACGATATTTGTCGAATGCCACTAGACATGCCATTGGAACTGACGCCATTTCGAGTCCTAAGAAGAATAAAAGGAAGTGTCCTGCGCTTACCATCATGTTCATACCCAACAATGCTGAGATGATTAAAAGGTAAAATTTCCTCTTTAAAAGATGTGTCATACATGTAACCATGTACGACTTTGAAGAAAACTAGTAGTGTACCCAACGCAAGTATTGTTTTAATAACACTTATTGATGAGTTGGTTTGATACATTCCACCAAAAGGCTCCATGGCAACTGATGGCTGAAAGTTCAACACAAGATGTAGCAACATAAGCACACACACCAATGGATTGAACCAACGACGTTCTTTTCCAGCTGAGATAAAGTCGGCAATAAAGGTAATAATCAATAGTGCCATTAAACTAACTCTCTGGCTGCATTGTTAGAAATTGACCGTAATTATCCCTAAAATATATATTGCGATGAATATTAGCATTGTTGCTACAGCACCAAATGTGTGAATGTGTGGTGAAATCAAATGGACCTAAGCTGCTGTTGATGATGTCGCTTTGCCCAGAATGGTGCGATACCAAGAGCTAGCAACACAGAATATTAAGCAGATAACTGAGAAACGTTCGTCCCATGTTGCATCTGTTAATTCTTCAAAGTGTGGATCAGCAACTTTGCCATACAAGATCTTTTCCCCACTGTTCTAGAATGTACACCGCTGTTAGCAATACTTGTGCACAAGCAATGATAGTACAAACTCTGTGGAAGGTGTCCTATTTTCGATTAGAACCTACAAAGACATGCATCTCTGACGAATCCACTAAATCCTGGAAGACCAAGGTTTGCAAGACTAGCACTATCATATCCAACACTAAGGAATGAGCAGTAATCTTTCATCAAACCACCCAACTGGACGATATCTCCTTGTATGTTCTACCACTAAATCATACTGATTAAAGCTGAAGAACAAGCTGTCATCAAACCATGAGACAACATCTGAAGTACTGCTCCTGTGCATGATGTTTGAGTCATCATCAATAAAAGGAAAAGCACTAAACCAGTGTGACACTGAAGAATAAGCATTGATATATTTCAAGTCGGTTTGAACACAAGCTGAGAATGCACCATATACAACTGAACAGGTTGTGAGGATTAGGAATATCCAAGACAAATCGTGAGCTGCATTAGGCAATAGATACATCGCAATACGGAACATCCATATCCTCCTAACTTCATCTAATACACTGCATGGAGCATTGAAACGGCTGTAGGAGCTGATGCGTGACCATCAGGAGACCAGTGTGTGGAATGGGAAAAGGCTCCAAGAACACCAAAACCAATAAACAAAATGGAATAGAACATTTTTGAACTCCACTAGGAATATTGTGAAGAGCAGCTAACTCTTGTACATTCATAGTTGTTGCACCACTGAAGAAGTAGATACCAAGAATACCAATGATAAGTAAAGCCGAACCTCCTATAAGCATAAGGGTTAGCTTTATAGCTGCATATTCTTTCTTACCACTACCCATACACCAATAAGAAGGTACATTGGGATAAGCGCTACCTCGTAGAACATGAACATTGTGAACATATCTGTCGAGATAAAGAACTCATAAACACCTATAGATAGAAGAACAAACCAAAGGAAGTATTCTTTGTTAAGCGCTTTAATTGCTCAAGAAGCAAAAAGGTTCCGTAAACGACAATGATACTGGACAAAAGGATCATCACAACAGAAACGCCATCAACGCATACACTATAAGCGATATTCAACGACTTAAACTAGGAGCACTGTGGTGAACAAACTATTGATCTGTATTGCCTGCATTGCGTCATCTGAATGAAAGTAATGGTTAACCAAGCTGACAATGCTAACAAAGACAGGTGCACCAACAACCATTACACCACGTATTTAGTGCTAGATTTCGCTTAACCATAAACCCAACAACATAATTACGGGAATGACTACAAATAATGTTAATATGCTCATTTTAGTTCAATATACTAAGTAATACTACATGTTAATGCAACGGCACCAGTTACAGAACCATGATGTATATTTACGTACATCACCACTTTGCCATGACGAATTGTCTCTCAACTTCATTTGCTCCCCTATGCAAGGGAAGTCGAATGTACCATGATAACATGCATTATCGAACCATCGATAGGTGTACATAGCGGAAGACAATCTCATGAGTAACAAATTGCTACTTCGTCCATGTAGAAACGACGATATGCTGCCTTATGAAGTGTTGGGAATGTTTTAGCAAGTTTGTCTGCAAATGGTGTTTTCTTCACCTTGTACATAATAGTCGCTGCAATAATCGCAATCAACTAGCAAGCCAACACTTGTTAAAGCTACGTTCCAATGGATGAGTAGTGAAACCTATCTGTTAGCAGATACATATTGTCCGAAAGGAATAAAGCCACAAAGAACTGTTATGATTGATAAGAATATCGAAAGGGAAGGTCATTGTTAATCGGTGCCCATGTGGTTTGTGTGCTCCATTATCAATATTTGCTTCTGCACAGCTTCGCCCCAGAAGATCATATAATACAAACGGAACATATAGAATGCTGTCATCATTGCTATTCCACTCATTATTGCTCCCATGAATGGGCTGAAGTGATAACAAGCAACAAGTATTTCATCTTTTGAGAAGAATCCACTGAAAGGTGGAATACCTGAAATAGCAAGACAAGAGATTAAGAAGGTGATATGAGTTATTGGCACATACTTACGCAAGCCACCCATATATGCTTTCTCATTTGAATGTACTGTGAATAATACAACCTGCCCATGAATAAACATGCCTCAAACATAGCGTGAGTAAACAAATGGAACATACTTGCCATATAACCCAAGCCTTCTACATCAGCATATTCTTCTGTATGTGCACGGCATTTGTTGCTGCATCTGGTAAGCAAAACACCAAGAGCAACCAAACATAAAACCAATCTGAGAGATGGTTGAGAACGCCAAACACGTTTGATATCACTTTGTACACAAGCAACTGCAGCTGCATAGAAAGCGGTGAATGCTGCTATAAGCAATCCAATGAAGTTGCTCTGGAGTCGTATTGTACGAACAAAGGGAATAAACTCATGGTTAAATAAACACCAGCAACAACCATCGTTGCAGCGTGAATTAGCGCAGAAACTGCGTTGGTCCTTCCATAGCATCAGGGTCAAGCCAGATATGCAATGGGAACATTGCACTCTTACCAGCACCACCGATAAACATCAAGAATAGAGCCCAAGGAAGTATCGATGCCGCAGCGCTGCCTTTCCAGCAAGCTCTGGCATTGCTGTAAGATCATAGTTAAAGCTCCTACATAATAACTATATATACAAGGATACCAATAAGGAAGAACAAGTCAGCAAAGCGTGTAACGATGAACGCTTTCTGATGCTGACACCGCAGCTTGCTGTGATAGTAGAAACCGATTAGCAAGTATGAGCTAACTCCACTAATTCCCAGAATAAATACATTTTGGAAAATATTAGTTGCAATAACTAATCCGAGCATAGACATTGTAAACAACGAGAGATAAGCATAGTAACGTTGGAAGCCTTTCTCGCCATGCATGTATCCAAATGAGTAGATAGCACCATAAAACTAACAGTAGTGATTACTCACCAACATCATAACTGAGATTGAGTGAGGCGGAAACCAATATTGAAAGTTAACAATTCATTGAAATGAAGCCAGTTAATATAAATGCAGTGATGGTTGGATACAATCCATCAGCTCTCTACCTGAATTAAGAAATACTCAATTGCTGTGTAAAGAGATAATGAAAAAAGTGTTCCTATCACCAATGTTCCTATTAGACCAGCCACTTTATGACTCATCTTCATACCTGCCAAACCAAGAACAATGGCAGAAAGTGCAGGTAAAAGAAGTATTAAAAAGACAAAACTGTAATCCATAATCCTTTTTAAAAATTTCATGTTTTCAATACCGTTCACCTGATCATTCTTTCAGATTATGGTACACATTAATAATTATAGCAATGGCAACAGCAGTCTCTGCAGCTGCAACTCCCATCGAGAATAATGTAAAGAAGAATCCTTCTGCATTATTTGGATGAAGCATGGACGATTAAAAACTGGAAGTTATTATCCACTGAGTTCAATACTAACTCAATAGAAATGAGCATTGCTATAGGTTTCTTCGTGTAATAAACCAACTACTCCTATAAAGAATAATAGCGTACTAAGCGCCAATAAAGCATATACTGAAATCATTTTTATCCTCCTCTCGTGCAATCATTACGCCTGATGATACATGCCAATAGAAACACTGAGATAAGCTCAAAAGCGAAGGGGATATTGTCCTTTCTTTCTGTTCCAATCAAAGTAGAAATCAACTTGCATACTAACTTTTCACTAGACCTAAACCAATGACATACTAATGAATCTACTCTTTGCAAAAGATCACAAGGAACATCACTAAGCCTCACTAAAGCGCTGAAGAATTCAGCCCAAAGACTTTCTTCAAGTTGAATGATTCTTGCAAACCTTTGTAGGGTTCTTTTTGATACAAGTTGAATTGCAAAAGATATATACCATGGTGATACCACCTGCGTAAATAGATATCTGAGCGAGCTCCTAAGAAGGTGTGAACCTAATAGGAAACTAGATTCAGCAACGCCGAACAACACAAACAAGAGAAAGGTTGCAGCATCGTCAGTGTTTTGTTGTAACGCAAACAATAGCCGATCCAAGGATGATTACGGGCTAAGATACAAAACATAATTAAGTTTGCATATGTTTATTTTTCCTCCTGCTTTTTGTTGTTTCTACATTGTTAGCAGCTTCTGCTCTGCTTTTAGCCTTCGTAGCATCAGTTTTGCCTTGCTTTCTTGCAGCCGCAGCTCAGTTTCTTCTGCTTTTGCGTTCTCTGCATATTGCTTCATTTCTCTTCTGTTGGTGGATTATTAAGATGTTCACTAAAAACATTTCTGTTAAATACAGAGTGTTCGAAGCTATTAGAGAAATGAATAGCATCATAATTACACGCATTCACGCACAATTGGCAAAACATACAGTCGCCAAGGTCATACACTAGTCTTGCAATAGACGTCTACCATCAGGGGTAATAACGTTATCCCATTTGATGCGTATGTGCCATTGAGCATGTATTCATATCACATTAAACAAGCCACACATTTGATTTCTACCTTCTCATCATGGGGCATAATCACTGTACCACGATGACGTGCAGAGATGTGAACTGTTTTTTCATTCTCGGATACTGCTTAGTGATCTTGGTGCATACCTTTCCAAGTAACACCCATACCTGTAAGGAGACTCTTGCAGTTTCTTTTTATCCCTCCGAAATATGTTGTTTTTATCTTCCATTTCGTCGTAGATTAAAATGCCAGCCCAAAGCAACTATAATGGCCATAACACTAAGTTAAGAAGGCCCAAAGGCATTAGGGCATTTCATTCGAGTTTCAATATTTGACGATACGAAGACGTGGAAAGTCCACTTAATCCATAGTAAACAACCAAATGAGCATAAAGGCTTTTTAGCCAAGAACCACACAATACCTGATATAATCCATCACTTGGTTATCCATCAAGGCCGTTGATGTGAAGTGGCATCCATCCTCCATAGGAAGATAGTAGCGGCTGTTCCAGCTCAATAAAACAAGTTTAGTACTCAGCAAGATAGAAAAAGTTTGAATCCTATACCTGAATATTCAGTGTGATAACTCTGCTGTTAGCTCACTTTTCTGACTGCGCGAAGTCGAATGGTCCACGGTTAGCTTCAGCGTTACTCAGCAATTAAGAACACAAAGAATGCTATTAGCAGGAACGTGTCCTTTAAAAATTAACCAGCCATCTGCTTGAGACTCTACAATACCACTTAGCTGCATTGTTCCTGTTAGCACAACAGCTGTGATAAGACATAAGCCTCAAAGACATTTCACAAGAAATCATCTGAACAGCTTCCATGCATAGCAGAAATAATACTCAAACTTATTGTTAGAGCTCCATCCTGCAAACGAAAAACGCCCACTACACCAATACTAGATATAGCGCTCATCAAGAACACTCCACATTAAAAATCTAAGATCGAAGCCTTTATTCCATGGAAGGAAGGCGAGCACGCTATCGATCCAACGAGAACCAAGAAGGAGCTATAATAAAAGTCAGCTTTATCTGCCTTGTCTCACAGGGAAGATTTCCTTTATCAACATTTTGATAACGTCTGCCATCACCTGCAGAATTCTCAAGGACCAACACGCATTGGACCCTAACGACATTGGAAGTAAGCACATACTTTACGTTCCATAAAATAAGAATGATTGCCAACACGGCATAACTCTAATAAGATTAGGAGAGCCACAATCACACATTCTATCAATACCGACATACCATCTCCTAATCCAAGAGTATTTCTAGAGTAAGTCGAACCATGTGTTACTTCTTTAAAATCAAACATAATTATCTATCTATATCTGTATTACATAATCTAAAGATGCTCCAACCGCAATAAGATCGGCAATTTTCACCCTCACACATTTCATCTCAGAGCAGAAAACGAGTGGCAATCCCATTGACGGAATTTCAAACGATAAGGCATTTTATCACCTCTTTGAATCAAGATAAACGCACATTTCAATTCTACTACCTTCACAAGAGAAATACCATTGTCCCTCGGGAACACGGATAACAGCTCTTTGTTTGATATAGAAGTCACCTTCTGGAATATTATCTATCAATTGTTCAAGGATGCGAACACTTTGTTCAAGTTCTGCCATACGCACAAGATAGCGGTCATAGTTATCGCTATGTGTAAAGGTGATTTCATCGAATTCCACCTTATCATACATCGCATAAGGATGATGTTTGCGCACATCATTAGCTCCAACCAGTTGCTCTACCAGTACCAGCCAGTACAACCATAGCTTATCGCATCTTCTTTACTTAGCACTCCAACACCTTTGAAGCGGTTCATAAAGATACGGTTACTTGATAGAATATCGTGATATTCCTTTGAACTTAGGTTTAAGGTATTTGCAAAGCTTTTTAACGTTTTCAACCAAGTTTACGTCGATATCTTCTTGGCATCCACCTTTCATTCTATAATAGCTTTGAATAAGTCTTCCGCCAGTTGTTTTTCCATAACATTAAGCACTTCCTCACGATCTCTCATGCCATAGATAAACGCTGTCAATGCACCAAGGTCCCGACCGCAACAGCTATAGAACAATGTGAGAGTCGATACGCTGCAATCGTCCACAATAGTACGAATATACTTAATGCGATCGCTAAGTTCCACACCCAAAGCTTCTTCACTACGCCTACTAAAAGCATGACGAGTTTGCATCGCACCCCAAGCAGTCCATACGTCTCGCGAAGCCCACGCTCGTGGACAAACGAAGCTTCAGAAATCTTTTTCGATACCTTCGAGAATATAACCGCAGTGGGGATAGATTTTTCACTGGTCTCACCATCAAGAATAGTTTGAAGTCTCAGCACCATGTGCTGTTGATGCTGAGGACCAATATTCACAACGAAGTCATCATCGTGGAATAATGGTTTGCGTTGAGCAACAAGTTTGCTCTCTTTATCAAGCGAATATTGAAGAGTATAATCAGGTTCTGGATCGTCGAAAAGATGATATTTGTTCTTTTCTGGGTCCATATCATAGTCTTTACGCATTGGATATCCCACAAAGTCGCTACGCAAGAAGATGCGACGCATATCAGGGTTACCAGTAAAGACGATACCAAAGAAATCATAAACTTCACGTTCAAGAATCTCTGCTGCTTTCCATAAATGACTCACCGAAGGGATATAAGCCTCATCACGGTTTGCATTTACCGCCTTAACCGACATTCTTTCGTGTGTTAAGGTGTTTTCTAAAATATAGATACAGCCGAGTCCTTCTTCCGAAAATCTCACTCAACAATAGTAACAAGGAAATCAAAATGTTGGTCATTCTTTAGCTTTGCCATTTCAGTAGCAAAACTATTCAAATCGAATTGTATATTATTCAGTTTCATTTTAGTCTTCCTTATTACGATTAATCATCAATACCTTTCTTAGGGTCGAAGTCTTCAGGAACACCATTCACAATGATTGGAGTTTTCTCTTTCTTGTTAGCTCCGCCAAAGAATTTCTCTATCTTTATCTTACGTTGCAACTGCATCATTCCATAAAGAATAGCTTCTGACGTGGAGGACAGCCTGGAACATAAACATCAACAGGCACAATCTCATTAATACCACGCACAACATGATACGATGCTTTAAAAGGTCCACCGCTAATAGCGCAACCTCCAATGGCAATAATATATTTAGGTTCTGCCATTTCATCATAAAGTCGTTTAAATACGGGTGCCATCTTGTTTGTAGTAGTTCCAGCACATATAATCAAATCGGCTTGTCTTGAGAGTTACGTGTTACTCAAAGCCAAAACGATAAAGTCATAACGGGCGCAACCCACACTCATAAACTCAATACCACAGCAACTCGTGGCAAAAAGTTAAACTCCATAAAGAATTTGAACGTCCCCAGTTTATTAGTTGATCTAATCGAACCTGTAACCACATTCACGCCACCTTCGTGTAGTTCTTGTGCTATTTGTTCAAGGGTTTCATTGTCTTTAAATTCCTCGTAAGGAATACTCTTAATGTGCGGTCTTTTACTCCATTCCAAAGCTCCTTTCCGCCAAGCATAAGCAAGACCAAATACTAGTACCAAAAGAAAGAATCCACATGTCGCTAAAGCAGTTGTTCCTATTTTCTTTTTAACAACAACTGCCCAAGCATATAAGAACACTGTTTTCTACATCAAAACATCAAGAAAAGGATGGCAAACAAATAGTAACTTACATGAACAGGAATCCAAGATGATCCCTTGTTGGTAGTACCACACTCGAATGGTTCACCCTTTACCGCATTGTAAGAACGTGGTCCTATCAACTTAGCAATGGCGTATGCAGCCACCATAAGAAGACAGCCGTAATTAAAACGGCAATAAATAAGATAAAATTCATAAAGATATATAGTATAATTATTTCGCACGAAAATTCAGCATTCATATTGCTTGTTATCCTGCAAAGGTAACAATTATTTTTAAAAGATTTATTTTACACGACAAAATTGCCACTTATATATTACAAAAGTGTTGTTTTTGCGTTTCATACATGATAATTAACGAGTTCTTCTATCATGCTTTGATTATTTTTAGCACCAATTGCAATCTATCCGCTGCCTCTTTCAATTCATTTTGAAAGTAATAGCCAACGCTACCCACCACACCTAAGCCTAAATCTGCTCGTTTATAAGGAGTTATGTTTCGTTGAAGATATTGCACAAAGGCCTCAACCACCAGCTCACGCACACGCCTTTTTCGTGTAGATGCGACTTGACAAAAGAGCGAATGACGCTAAAAATCTGTTCGGCATCGCCTCTTTATACACCTTACTGATGATGGTTGCAACACTCAATTCGTATTCTTCTAAGAACTCATCTCTTATGCTTTGGGGCAAGCTACCTTTTAAAATACCATTTAAAAAGCGTTTTCCTAAGTCTGCTCCGCTACCTTCATCACCAAGAATAAAGCCCAAAGAGGATTTTTGTACACCGCTATTCAAAACAAAACAAGAATTGAGCTAGTACCAATATACACGCCACACCATCAGTGTTTCCGCATACCGCCCGAGCTGCTCCCAGCAAGTCACTGTTCACCTCAGCTTCACGTTTTCACCAAAGTAGCGGCTCAATAGCTCTCCATCACGCCCACAAACATAGCATTACAGCCTGCGCCATAAAAGTGTGCAAATAGCCTCTAAACGCATCCTTCGCAAGCCACATTCATAGCCAGTTGCTCCACTGCCTATTTCGTCGTGATTGAATAACAGGATTCAGTCCTCCCTATCCTTTCTAAAAACTCTTTAGCGTGTTCACACACCACCCGTTGTTTTTTGTAAAGCCCACCGTCGGCAATATAAAATCATAGTTCGCAATCTTTTGTTTTACGTTTTCTTTTATACGTCTCTTTTCAAGGTAATATTTAATATAAGGTACGCATACATTATAATATATTTCGAGTGCTTATCAATGCTGATAAAACCATGGAATCAACAACAGTCATAAACCTATTATTCCCAATAACAACACTGATGTAATTAAACAGCCTGTTATTTTCTTCACCACCACAACACTAATTACCAATGTGCAATAATTAAGCAGGATGTATAAACTAAAAATCTGAACCCATTTATTTTCTGTTTATTATTTATATCCATTAATATCTTCTTTTCGGCTGTTTACCTAAATATTGGTCTGCAACCACATGTTCATATTCAATCCAAAGCCTGCACCTTCCACACTTTCAAGTTCCGACGCATAGCGCAAAGCAGCATATACATACATTGCGGGAATGGCTTTTCGTAATTTTGAAATCGTATCTAAAGAAAACACTTCACTGCGATGTCTTTCAAAGTTTCCATACTCTTTCAGCATTTTCAAGATATTGATAAACACTTTTTCTCTGCAGTGTCTTGGTCTCTAATCCTAATTTTCTAAGAAAGAATATTGCATTGCTCAAACTTGCACCCTCGATTATCATCTTTTGTCACCACTTGCGCCAGTAATCAACCAATACAGCTTTTTAAGATAGCGATTCAAAAGATATTGCCAATGTTGTCAAATGCTGTTGTTCGTCTTTTGAGCTGATGATCTCTATCGGACAGAAGAGTGGATAGAAGCTACCTAACACCCTGTTGCTTAGATTTTCGTATTTTTGCACAGAGCTTGCGTTGAGCACTTCCATCATCCATGCAAAAGACTCATCAAAAGTTCGTCTCACTGATGTAATCAAATCAAAATCATCTTTTCAACAACTGTTTCAACTGCTTGCCAATATTTCGCGCGTTTGCAACGCTCTTTCTCTTTGGCTTTGTGTTTTTCGTCTTCTAACAATCCATCATTCGCAAAATACTCCCCAATGTTCTTAATCGTTTAGCTTATTAAACACTTGATGTTCGTAAACATCTCGTTGTTAATCATGGTTTGTATCTTCATAATGGCATCGTTCAACGCCTTGTCGTCTTTTTGTTTTCTTTATTTTATCTTTCTGCAGTAGTCAATTGCGTGCGTACTATCGTCACAATGTTTTCTACTCATCGGTAATCGCTTTTCGAGTCTTCGCGCGAATACCTTGGTTCACCTGCTCAAGAATCTCATCTAATGCTGTTTCTTTTCTTCTTTCACCGATGCAGACGTACTTAAGCTGTTAACGAAGTGTTAGTGATTTCTTCTCCAACCTGAATGTCCTGTGTTGACGCCCACCTTCACTTTTTATATCCTTCACCATTAGTATCTCGTTGATAGATATGTTTTTCACGATCTATGGTGATATATTTCAAGAGGTTCAACAACCAATAATAGGGCTAAGACAGACCTTCATCGGTTATCCTTCTCAACGAACTTATCTGCTCATACATCTTCACATACTTCTTAGCCAAGTTTTCAACCACCTTTTTCGTCCTTTTCAAAAGCGTCAAAGTTTTTCTCTTTGAAGATTGAATAGCTTTTACCACTGTTGCTATTCCATCACCTCATCACACCATCAATAGCCTTTAAATACACGTCGGCAACCTGCCTTTCTCTTTCAGGTGCATAGTTCATATTCCGATAGCTGTTTTTCAGCTCATATATATCGTTAGGATTGTAGCTGATTTCACCAGCTCTATGCCCGAATACTAGGGTTCAAAGGCTCGCTGAATATCGTCTGCAGAGTTCACAGTCGAAAAATCATGGTCTCATACTTCTGCCCTTTCGTGCTCTGTTTAGGCGTGAAAGGGTTTGAACAGCTCACACCCGCCCAACCGTTTGTCTCACAATCATAGTGTGGAAGCAATGGCTCATCAAAGCTCAGTTAGATATTTGTCTCGCCACAATCAGCACGTTATAGTTCGACCAGCAAACACCTGGCAATCCACTTTCGGTAATTTTTCACCCGTCAATGCTGTTTGCTTTCGACCTCAGTATATTCCTCTCCCTTTATAATTCAGTTTGTCTGTAAAAGCCACAAGTGAATAGCGTTTAAACCATTATCTTTCACAATATTGTCTCAGCTCAAAATAGTAGCGCAGAGCCAATGCTCGAACTGGTAACAATCATTGCTTTGGCTTTTCCCTCGCTTATTAACAGTGTATTGCTCACAATGTAGCCATAAGTTCTACCTTTTAGCAACAATATTAGCGTCGTTGTTTTTAAAACGCTCACAGCTTTTATGGGCTTTTTGCTCGTCTCACTGTTGGATTTTATCACTGGTGTTCACTCACTTGCACATACACTGATAGGAGTATATTTCTTTAGCACATCAAGAATAAAGCCTTCTTCAATGGCTTGCAACATCGAATAGGTGTGAAAGGGCGCATATTTGTTGCTTTCTTGTGTCTCTCCCTGTTCCACCATTTCGCCAAACATAGCCAAAGTAATAGGTTTTGGGGCAGCAGTAAAGGCAAAGAACGATAAATTGCAGGTGCTGTCCTCGTGCCTTTATCGCATCGTATAGCCTTTGTTCTAACAAGTCTTGGGGCTCTTCTGTGTGCTCTTCGCCTTGCAATTCGTCTGCCCCTAACTCACTAATGTCTGCCAATGCCTTTTTTAAAGCCTTACTTGCTTCTCCGCTTTGCGATGAGTGTGCCTCATCAATAATAATGGCATAGTTCTTACCAGCAGTGCCCACCACATCTTTTATAGATAAGGGGGAAACGCTGAATAGTGGTTATAAAGATCTCAGCTTCATTGCCATTGAGCATATTGAATTGGGTTGAGCTCACATGTTGCTGATTAGCGACACCACCCACGCACATCGCTTTGTTTGTTCACCGTTGCTCCTAACTGATTGTTCAACACTCGTCGGTCGGTAACCACCAATATGTTATTAAATAGTGGCCTCTTTTTGTCGAACACCTTGTTAGCTGATGAGCCAACCACGCAATAGAGTTCGATTTGCCCGAACCTGCCGGAGTGCATAATAAGATAGCTGTGCCCTGCTCCATGCTCTTCGGTGTGCGATAGCAGTTTGCAGCACCACGTCCAACTGGTGATATCGAGGGAAGATAAGCGTTTATCTCGCCAACTTGTTCATTTTAGAAGAAGAGCTTTTGCCTCCCTTTTCGCTTTCTTTTGTTCCTGTCGTTTCTAAAAGCAACATAGCTGTCTCATAATCTCTAACAGCTTATCGATTTTAGCAAACACCTCTTCCCACAAATAGTGCACCATAAACTCATCTTCGGTGCTTCTGGGTTACCCTTTTCCACCCTACTGCTCCTGCGCCGTTGCTTCCTTGGTTATATGGAATAAAAGAAAGTGTTTGCGCCCTCGAGCTTTAGTGGTTATAGCGGCTTGCATGGGTCAACGGCAAAGAATGCCATATACGACGATTGAACTGAAACACTGTTTCGTTGCAATCACGGTCTTTCCATTGGTTTATTGCGTTTTCATTGTTTGTCCCAGTGCTGTGGTTCTTCAGTTCGATAGTAATTAGCGGAATACCATTGAGCTGTTAGCACCACATCAACCGCTTTCAGGTGGTTGTGTTCTGAATAGGCAAACTGGCGCACCACATGCCATTGGTTTAGCTATATCGCCTCGTCGGCACTGGTGCTATGGGGGTTGTGCACTTTGAAAAAGCACACTTTAAAGGTCGCATCAATAGATCGAATGCCATTTTTAGAACATGAAGAATAATTTTCGAGTTGCTTTTGTCGAAGATAGAATAGAATTCTTGCCTGCTCTACTGCACATAAGCTTTTCACAAAGCTATTCCATTGCTGTTCTTGTGTGGTTTGAATAAAGTTGATGAGCGTCGAAAAAACAAGGCTTTTCTGTTAGTCTGAGTTTGGCAGATTTATAGCCCTTCGATAGTTGGTAGACGTTCAACGGCATCCCTGAACTCTTTTTCTGTTATATTTTTAGTATCCATTGTCTTGTTAGTTATAGTTATTTGTTGATGTTACGCACTTGCTGCTCTGTGACATACTCAAAATGATAGTCTTTTATATGCTTTCAGTTTCTTCTTGTTTCTGTTCTTTTTAATGCAATTGTTGCGTCTATGTTCGCATTTAGCATCGAGCCAGTCGGCTACAGTACGTTGTTCGGTAAGAGGGGACATTGAATATAATGATTTTTCAACAAATCTCGTTGCAATTCAGTCTGATTTGTTGCCCCTTTTGCTAACAAAGCATTTATTAAATCATATTTTATAGCTAGGTTATAGAATAAATAACGAGAATCATTTGTTCTTTTATCCACACGCAAAATCGTAACATGACTATCTGCACAGAATAAATCTGACTCTTCATTATAATAGAAAAACCTTTTCCTAATATACCCTCCAGTAGAAGCTAATAATATATCTTGCTTTTGTGAACTTGGGCACTTTTTGCGATTCTGTTGTAAATTTTACGAGATCTATAATCAAGAAATCCTTTTACTAAAAGTTGCTTGATTCATTGCATAGTAAGTTCCATTTTTCCACATAATTAGGGTGCAACCACGATTCACAGATGTACAAATATTTTTATTTTGCACACTTCCCAATGCTCGGAACTTCTCCAATCCATTGCACGCCACTATCTTTAAGGTTAGCATTTTTATCTAATCCTTTCGTAACGGCTCGGGTGAATGACCGCCGTTTTATATGCTTTCAGTTTGTCGATCATTCTTTGTTGCAGTTCAATAGCAGCGTCTATGTCTGCGCAAGATGAAGCGTCGAGCCAGTCGGCTATGGCACGTTGTTCGGTGAGAGGAGGAAGCAAAACGGGACAATCTACCAGTTTTGTTAATCTTAAATTTATTCTTATAAAGCCATTAGCTTGTAATCTACAATAAGTGTTTTGCATCAGAAGACATAAAAGTAATTTAAGAATCATTGCATCTACCTCATTAGAAGTAATTCTTAATCCCTTGCAAAAACTATTCAAATATAAAAGGTTTATACTCCGCTGTTAACTCCTTTAATACTGCTGTTTTACCTATTCCTTCAGTATCTTCTGAACTCATTAAGAAGAAAATATCATTTTCTTTTGGCTTCATTTTTGAGCTTCAACAGGGTTTTACTCTTTTACCTTTCTAATTGTGTAACATCAATTTCTACATTATTAAAAATATTAGTAAAGGAATATAATACAAACTTATCGGTTTTTCTTCAACATTAAAATCATCACCTCGTTTGTTTACTAATCCAGAGTAAAATAATCCTATATTCTTTATTTTTGCACACCTCCCAATGCTTAGAACTTGCCCAATCCATTGCACACCGCTATCTTTCATAACATATTGGTTTACATTTTTCATTTCACGCCCTCCCCTTTGTAAATAGAAAAACGACATAGAAGGCACCGCATTGTTATAGCTAACACGGGGCAAAAGGTGTTGAACGAAATATGAATTGTTTGTAGGTTCTCACTCATTATTTTTGGCTTTGTTTCTTTAGTTGGGTTCTACTTGCTTTTGCAAAAGAGGTCTTTTTAGCTTTCAAAAAGCACTGCAATTATGTTGCAATATCATTGTTATTAGAGCGCAATAGGCATGCTTTTTGCCTTGCGAACAACAACAACTGCTATTCAATTATTTTAGCTTAGTTCATTATTCTGCGCATCAACTGCAACTCTTTGTTCTTCGTTGTTGCAACCTTTATATAGCGGGTTTCGCTGCTTTGGGGTTGCTCGTAGCGATAGAACTCACGAGCGAAAGGTATTTCATAACCAATCTTTGGCTCGCCATCTACCCAAAAAGTCGGCGCAAAAAGTGCCACATCGCTTGCAGATAGCCTCCGTGTTGGTTTGAAAAGCGAATGGTTTCGGTGTCGCTCAAACCGTTGTCCGCCACCAACTCAGTGCACTTTGGGTCTAAAGGCTTTGCCACGCAGCGGGTGCGCTTAGCATCTTTTGTGCCCTAACACGGTGCGAATTGAGTTTATTTGCGCTTGAGTGGCTTTGACTTTGGTGCGCTTTGAGGCAGCAAAAAGTCGCTATCGCTCATGCGTTCGCCACTAAAGTATGGTGCTATAAAGGGGCAATATGGTTTCGATATAAGCTCTGTCTTTGTCTTTCAAGGCAGAGAGTTCTACTTGCTTATTGGCATAATCACCAACAACGAAGGGGCTGTTGAATAGACAGTTTGCGGTATTTAAAATAATCGTTATCGAACACTTTGCTTTCACCAAAAGTGTTGTTGGCTTTCAGAACCATAGCTTTTGTTGGTAAACTCGCTATAAGCTTTCTGCACAATAACTGCCTGCATTGCTCGCTAATGTCTACCCTTTTGCTACCTAACGACTTGCGTCTTTCAAAAACACTTGCTTCGCATCAATCAGTTGCACCTTGTCTTTGCGGTTCGATGGTTTGTTTTTGGTTACCAACCAAACATAGGTTGCAGTGCCAGTGTTATAGAAAAGGTCGTTGGGAAGTTGCACAATGGCTTCGAGATAGTCGTTCTCAACAAACAACCTCTAATGTTACCTCTCTCCACTTGTGGCATCTCCTTTAAAACAAACTCGAGCCATTTTGAATGATAGCCATGCGTCCATTGTCTTTATCGAGCTTTGCTACTCCGTTCAACATAAAGAGCAATTGTCCGTCGCCTTGTGCGGGTAAGCCAGGCACAAAGCGTCCTCTTTCGCCCATATTGTGCTCGGCAAACACCTCGTCTTGTGCCGTTTTCCACTCTATTCCGAATCGAGGATTAGAGATAATGTAATTGAAAGTGTAGTCTGAAAGCTGGTCGTCGCTGAGCGTAGTTGCCCAATTTAAAGTTCGAAACATCGCCTCCTTTAATCAACATATCGGCCAAAGCAATGGCGTATGTTTGTTCGTTGAGCTCTTGTCCGTAGGCTTTTACATCCACAGAGCTGTTTATTTGCTTTAGCTTTTCATCTAAACAAGCCAACATCTGACTTGTTCCCATGGTCATATCGTATATAGAAAAGGAACTTACCTTGTTGCTTTAACTCATCTATTTGATTGTGAACAAGGAGGTCTGCCATAAGGTATATAATGTCTCGAGCGGTGAAGTGCGAACCTGCTTGATCGTCGAAACTTTCAGAAAACTTGCGAATAAGCTCTTCGAAGATATATCCCATTTCGACACTTGATATCTTTTCGGAGACAAGTCGCCCTTATCGGTGTCGAAAGCCTTGATACTTCATACAAAAGATTGCGGTTTGCCAGCTTTTCTATTTCTCGGTTAAAAACCAAAATTATCGAGAATGAGGCGCACTCCTTTAGAAAAACCACGGAGATAAGCATTGAAATTTTCTTCTATCTGCTTAGGCTCTGCTGTCAAAGCGGCGAAGTCTAAGCCAGAAACATTGCAAAACTGCAAATGTAATTGAGAGGCACTAACCGATTTAATTTGTTCGTCTTCAACAGCAGCGGCATTGTTGGGGTCGTTTTTCTTGCATTTGTTTCACCACTCTTTATACTGCTTTTGCAGTGCTTCCGGTTTGCTTTTATAAGGTTTTAGGTGTGTCAAAAGCGCTTAATGACACACATTGGCAAGATGACACTACCATGTCGTGTGTGGCTATAGTGTCCAACAAGCTTGTCGGCAATGGCCCAAATGAGGTTAGCTTTCGTACGTTGATAGAAAAGCGATTGTTGTTGTTGTTCGTTCATATCTTACATTTCAATTCTTTAGCGCACAAAGTTACAAAAGCATGTAATTACATAATTTACACCTTATTAATATAACAAAGCACTGCATGTTGATGCTAATCACCATGCACCCACTTCCAACCGCTATGAGGGTGCAAAATGTGCCACTGTTTATAAAACGCTAAAGCATATCTCGCCATTTTGTCACACTCTATCGCATTGGTACAAAGCTTGTATAATTATGCGTAGAAAACGATAAAAGAAAGGAAATAAATATGACATTAGAGAAATATACAATCAAAAGCTCAAAGCGTTATACAAGAAACAGTTAACATTGCTCAAAGAAACGCACAACAAAGTATTGGCCTATTCATTTGCTCAGCACTATTGAAAAAGCTAGCGACATTACCAACTTTATTATTTCAAAAATTAGTGTAAACGCTGCTCATATTGTCAATTTGACAGACGCAGAATTACAACATCAACTCAAAGTGCTGGCGGTGATCCTTACTTGCGCTAATCTTTTGCAATCAAATTCTATTAAAAAGCAGAAGATATTGCCAAAGAGTTAGGCGATGAGTTTGTGGCTGTTGAGCCTTTGTTATTGGCTCTTTAGCTGTACAAAGCTCAGCAAGTAGAATTTTGAAAGATGCTGGTATTACCGAAAAAGACTTGAAAGCGGCTATCTTAGAGCCAAGAAAAGGCGAAAAAGGGCAAAAGTCAAAGCGGCGACGAAAAACTATCAAGCACCAAGCAAATATGCTAAAAACTTGGTAGAAGATGCTCGCAATGGTAAGCTCGACCCAGTGATTGGACGTGACGAAGAGATAAGAAGAGTGCTTCAAATTCTATCTCGTAGAACTCAAAAACAACCCTATATTAATTGGTGAACCTGGTACAGGTAAGACCGCAATTATCGAGGGTTTGGCTGAAAGAATTGTGCGTGGAGACGTTCCTGAGAACCTAAAAAACAAGCAAGTGTACTCTCTTGACATGGGAGCTCTTGTGGCTGGTGCCAAATATAAGGGTGAGTTTGAAGAGCGTTTGAAGGGAGTTGTGAAAGAAGTAACCAACTCTAACGGCGACATTATATTGTTTATCGACGAGATTCACACTCTTGTGGGTGCTGGAGGCGGTGAAGGTGCAATGGATGCAGCCAACATTTTGAAGCCAGCTCTGCTCGTGGAGAATTGAGAGCCATTGGTGCTACAACACTAAACGAATATCAAAAGTACTTTGAAAAGGACAAAGCACTTGAAAGAAGATTCCAAACTGTGTTGGTAGAAGAGCCCGATGAGATGGACGCAATATCTATTTTGCGTGGTATTAAAAGAGAGATACGAGAACCATCACAAGTAAGAATACAAGACGATGCATGTATTGCTGCCGTGAAATTGAGCGAACGCTATATATCTGATCGTTTTTACCTGACAAAGCTATCGACCTTATGGACGAAGCTGCTGCTAAATTGCGTATGGAACGTGACTTCTGTGCCCGAAGAACCTGATGAGATTTCTCAGATTAAAAACAATTAGAGATTGAAAGAGAGGCGATTAAGCGTGGAAACGACGAGCCCTAAAATCGCTCTATTAGATAAGGAAATTGCCGAACTTCAGGAGCAAGAACATTCGTTTAGAGCTAAAATGGAAGGCGAAAAAGGCTCTTATGAATAAGATTCAACAATTGAAACAAGAGATTGAACAGCTTAAATTTGAAGCTGACAGAGCTGAACGTGAAGGCAAATACGAACGTGTTGCTGAAATTAGATACGGCAAGATTAGAAAAACGCTTCAACAAGAGATTGAAACCATTAGCAACAGCTTAGCGACACACAGGAGCCGAAGGAATGGTGAGAGAAGAGGTTACAGCCGACGATATTGTTGAGGTTGTGAGCCGTTGGACAGGCATTCCTGTTACAAAGATGCTTCAAAGTGAACGTGAAAAGCTACTGCATTTGGAAGAAGAGCTCACCATCGTGTGATAGGTCAAGAGGAAGCAATCACTGCTGTTAGTGATGCTGTCGCAGAAGTCGTGCAGGTATGCAAGATCCAAAGCGTCCCATTGCCTCATTTATCTTCTTAGGAACCACTGGTGGGTAAAAACTGAGTTGGCAAAGGCTCTGCTGAATATCTATCTGTAATGATGAAACGATGCTAACTCGTATCGACATGAGCGAGTATCAAGAGAAGTTTAGTGTCAAGACTTATCGGTGCGCCCCAGGATATGTGGGGGCGATGAAGGTGGACAGCTTACTGAGGCTGTTAGACGTAAACCCTACAGCGTGGTGCTATTCGATGAGATTGAAAAGGCGCATCCTGATGTGTTCAACATCTTACTACAAGTGTTAGATGATGGTAGACTTACCGACAACAAAGGACGCACTGTGAACTTCAAGAACACTATCATCATTATGACATCTAACATGGGAAGCAATCTTATTCAACAAAAGATGGCAACCATTAACGATGAAAACAGAGAGGAAGTGATTGTTGATACGAAATATGAAGTGATGGAGTGTTGAAAAAGACTATTCGTCCTGAATTCTTAAATCGTATTGATGAAACCATAATGTTCTTGCCTTTGAATAAGGAAGAGATTGCACAAGTGGTTGAATTACAACTTAACTCGGTGAAGAAAATGCTTACTGCTCAAGGATTTGACTTGCAATGGACAAGCAAAGCTGTTGACTTCTTAACTCGAAGTGGCTACGATCTCTGAGTTTGGAGCACGCCCAGAAACGTGCAATACAACGTTATGTGTTGAATGACTTATCTAAAAAGATTCTATCTGAAGCGGTGTTAAGAGATAAACCCATATTGATTGACGCCAATGACGATGAGTTGATTTTTCTCGAATAAATAGTACTTTTTGGTTAATTGGTTAGTGTTTAGATGCATGTCTGTTTGGTTAATCCTTGATTAACGGCAAGATATGCATTTCTTTTTATTTCTTTATACCTTAACTATCTAAAAAATATCTTCTAAGGCTTGGTGCTTTTGTTCTTTTTATGCTACCTTTTCGCCTACAATTTTGGTACCTACCTTATTTATATAGTGCAACACTTGATTGAAACAACATAGAAAGTGGGTTGCAAAAGAATATTTGAGAAGAAGAAAAAGATTGAAGAATAATATGAACAATAGTCCTACTCGCACTTTTGTATTGATGGGAATCATCGTCTTTGTGTTATTGATGATGTATCAACTCCCTATTCTTTCGATTGGAAACATTCAACTCGACCTGTTCAAATCTTAAGTTCTGTGATATCAGAGCCTCGAAGAAAACAACATTGAAGTTATTCCAACGACGAAAGCTCCCAAACCCTGTTATCGCTAAACCAATAGCGGAAAGACCATACAATTTAAGCGAAACATGGTCGAAAGGCGTTCAACCCTATCGTGGATTATGCCGAAGGGAAACACTGAAGTATGGACTTTTTCTCAGGAACAACTGGCTAATGTGAAGAAGCTGAAACGCCCTGTCCGTATTGCTTTATTATGGCGACTCGTATATCGAAGGTGATATTATGACCTGCGATTTGCGTGAGCTTTTTCAATCAACTTATGGCGGAAAACGGAGTTGGTTGGGTAGACTGTGGCTCGGCAATTATCAGCTCGTCGTTCTATTCGTCAACAATCGAACGGTATGAGAGAGTATGTTGCAGCTAAAAAAGCCTTTCGACAAGAACCAACAAGGCATAAGTGAACGTTATTTTTATCTTCTTCGGGAGCTAAAGTAAAGACTGACGGAACTAAATTCTATCCTCATAGCTCTAAATGGACCAATACTTCGCTCTTCTTCTACACTCCTTCGAGTGTAAATATTCAATATGCTTTGAGCAATAACAAAAGCGGCAACAAGGCTTTTACGGCTAAGAGTGGTGTGCAAAGCTTTGAGGTGAAAGACTCTACGCAAAGTGTTTTTATACATTTAACAATGTTGAGGGGCACTTTCATCTTTGGTATGGCACTGAGAGCAACAATGGTGTGATCTTAGATAACTTTAGTATGCGTGGTTCGGACTGGTCTTACTATCGCAGACATACCTGTTAACCGCTTGAAAGAATTTAACTCGGTTCGTCCCTACGACCTTATTGTTTTGCACTTTGGTTTGAACATTGCCGTGAAAGGTAACAAACTGGTGGTGATGAAGGGTTATACCAACCGCATGAAGGCGGTGATTGAGCACCTAAAAGCTGCGTTTCCACGTACTGCTATACTTGTTATGAGTGTGCCTGATCGTGACCAACGCACCGCAGATGGAATAAAGACTCTGCCAGAAGTGAAACAACTTGTTGGATTGCAACAGCAACTTGCAGCCGACACAAAGGTGAGTTTCTCAACTTCTTTGAGGCTATGGGTGTCGAAGGCAGTGTTAGTGAATTGGTGGAGCGCAACATGGCAAACAAAGATTATACACATATCAGCTTCGGAGGTGGTAAAGTGGTGGCTAAAAAGATTTTCCCTTCGTTCCAAGAGGGATTGAAGAATTATAACAAACGTAAAGCCTTAGAAAGACAATGATAAAAGATTTATTACATGTTCTGAGCTATAATGCAAAGGAACCCATGATTTTTCTGAGTGGCTTTTTCTGTTTTTATTCTTAGGCTTCAGCTTTGTTTATATGTGTTTGCAAAGAAAGCTTACTGCACGTTTGCTCTTGTGACTGCATTTAGCTACTATTTCTACTATAAGAGTAGTGGTTTTTACTTCGCTTGTTGGCGTTTGTTACCCTAACTGACTCACCCTCATTGCTCACACTATCTATCGCTATAAAGAGAATAAGATACTGGGTGTTGCTTGTGACTTTTGAGTTTGGTAGTGACTTGGGACCTTTTGGGCCACTTTTTAAATATGCGAATTTTTGAAGTATGCTATAGCATCATTGGAAACAACTTTCAGCCATGGGATATCTTTCTTCCTGTGGGCATGCTTTTACTTTCCAAAGTTTGAGCCACACTATTGATGCGTTTATCGTGTGACTCGAAGCCACCTCCAGTATCTTAGACTACGCTCTACGTGTCGTTCTTCCCTCAACTCGTTGCTAGGTCCCATCGTTAGAGCATCTGACTTTTGTTCCACAAATACGCCAACCGCTCACCATTACGAACGAAATGTTTGCAAGAGGCGTGTATTTCATTATGATAGGTCTATTTAAAAAGGCGGTAATCAGCGATTATATCAGCGTGAACTTCGTTGAGCGTATTTTTGAGAATCCTAGTCTTTACAGCGGACTTGAGAACCTTTTAGGTATTTATGGTTATGCAATGCAAATCTATTGCGACTTCTCGGGCTACTCGGATATGGCTATTGGTATTGCACTTTATTGGTTTCCACTTCCCTCATGAACTTTAATGCCCCCTACTCGAGCGTTAGTATCACCGACTTGTGGCGTCGTTGGCACATCAGCTTATCGACTTGGATTCGTGATTACATCTATATTTCGTTCGGAGGAAATAGAAAAGGAAAGGTAAGACAATATGTGAACCTTATTATCACCATGCTTCTTGGTGGTTTATGGCATGGCGCAAGTATGAATTTTGTGGTGTGGGGAGGATTGCATGGTGTGGCTCTTGCTATTCATAAGTATTATAGAAGTGAGGTATTGCACCACGATGCAAAATATAAGAGCACTGGATTGAAACGTTTAGGGCTATCTTTGTGACCTTTAATTTTGTGTGCTTTGCTTGGTTGTTCTTTAGAAATACATCGTTCGACGCCAGCTTATTGATGCTCAACAGAATCTTTACATCATTCCACATTGAGCTTCTTCCACAAATATTCGAAGGCTATAAATATGTATTTGCATTGATGTTCTTTTGGCTATGTTACGCACTCGTGCCCAACAAGTGGCAAGAAGGCTGCATAACCGCAATTGAAAGACTAACGTTGTGATACAAGCTCTACTCATTGTAGTGGTGATCTACATGGTTATTCAAATCAAGAGTAGCGACATTCAGCCATTTATTTATTTCAATTCTAAAGGAAAAGAATTCAATAAACAGATATTCGTTTGACTGTGCATGTCCTTTAAGAAGTCTAAAGGATATGAGGATAGAAAAGCAATGCCTTTAATGATTTAAAGCATTGCTTTTTGGTTTCTTGTAAATATCGTTTGAAAGGCAGGAAAGCCTCTGCTGTTATAAGTCTCAACAAGAATTGCTTGGTAACTTCGAATGAGCTATTGGCCAAACGTCTCCTAAAAGTCGAAGTATTGTGATGCATCTGTGTCTTTTAAAGGTATGTCGTTGATGATTCGGAACGATACAAATGGAATGTTATACATGACATGTGTGAGCTATTGATGCGCTTCCATATCCACAGCCTTTGTTTCTGGGAATTGGTTCAAGATACTTTGCATCTTTTCTTTGCTGTCTCATAAAACCAATCTCCTGTTACAATTAGACCGCTATGAACAGGTGTTTCAGATTGCATTCCTATGGCTTTTTGATGTAAAGAGCTTGGAGTGTCGAAGCGTTGTGATGTCCTAAGACCTGACCTGGCGCACATTCTGCTACCACAATAGACATCATGATAACAACAAGAGGTGCTCACCACCACTTCGGTTACATTTAAATTGACATCTGCTCCTCCTGCAACTCCTGTAGAAATAATGAGTTCTGGGTTGTAAGCATGAATCATTTCAACTGTTCCTATTGCACTGTTTACCTTCCAATACCACATTGTTGTAATATTAATTGGTGTGATCCGAGTTGTCCTAACACAAATGCTTTTGTTGCCATGTTGCTTCTCTCTTTGCTGTTGGTTAACAGCGTTTTTGTTGCGCAAACTCTTTATCCATCGCAACAATAACACTCTATTTTCATCTTTTTCATATCGATTTAAAATAATCTTTTTCAGTTCTTTCTCGCTTAAAAACTTTTGTCGCACCAAGGCATTCAACAAGTTTTTGGAGAACACTTCGTTACCTTTCTTTGGTGTATCTCACATCGGTAAACACCTGAGCGAGGGTCTCTTTCTTATTGATCTCTACAAAGTTCTTATTCACTTCGAGATCTTCTTTTGGACAATAATATTCGTCTATCGCCTCTGGAGTGTATTGTTGATAGGTTTCTTCGTGCAAAATACTCTTCAATGGCAATCGATCTGACAACTCAGGACATTCATCGGGCCAACCAAGTGTGATGGTTGCAACGGGCATTACCAAAGCGGGTAGATTTAAAACGTCGATAATTGGCTCGGGATTGTAGAGTGTTGTACCCAAATAGCAACAGCCTAAGCCTTGAGCCTCTGCCATATTGCAAAAGGTTTGGCAATAGAGCAAGGTGTCGGACACTGCATTAAGGAACGAAAGGAAATTGTTAGATCCTGGACTTTCTTGCGATGAAGTGCCCATTGCGTTGTTCTATTGAAGTCTGCACAAAACGTTAGCACCACAGGAGCTAGTAACCATTGGCTGATTGCAGTGAGCTGGAGCCAAACGAGCCTTGTTTTTGGCATTGGTGTTGACACAACGCTATAGCAACTGCAGGTTTCCCATTGTTTGAGTGCATTCTGAAACGCTCAAAAAGATAATTCAAAAAGGTCGCTCGGAACCTCTTTTATCTTGATATTTTCGAATGGTTTTTCTATTATTTAAACTTGTCATCTCTCAGTGTTTTTAATCTCCCACAAAGATAGCGATAATTATCAAAACAACACCAAAAAGGTTTGAATTTAAAGTTGAAGTGAATACTTGATATACACAAAGAATAGCTAAATAGAACGATTTGTAAAAAATATAGTAGATTTGGCATTGATTAAAACAACATACAAGCAAAGACTTGTTCAATAGAAAGCGTTTATGGTACAATATATTTCACATGTTAAAGGACTTACAGAACGTTTAATGAACATTGAAAAAGGGCTATTCGCAAAGCATCGAAAAAAATGCTTTTGAAGAGCTACCGATGGAGATAACGCCTTGATATTAAGCACTGAACTGACTAAAGCTTTTTGTCGGGTCGAGCTACAATATCAACCCTTATTACAACGTTTCTGCTCCACTCTTCACCATCAAAGCTTCGATCAAAATAAACGAATGTATTGCTATTGATGACGATGGAATGGTTGAATTGACACGAAACAGATTGAAAGACTTTAAAGGTTCTTCATCTGCTCGATAACATGGTTGACTGCGCCATTGAAGTAATAGAATTGCATCTTCAGAACGATAGCTTATCGTCAGAAGAACGCTCTTTCTTTGAAACACGTCTTTTGAATTTAAAGACTTAGTAGAGGTGTGCCTAAACCTTCAAGATTATAATGAGGTGGTGAAATGCTTTTACCACGGGAACAATATTGAGGAACCTAGAGCGCAACACTGGCAGTTTTAAAGGCGTTTGCTGGTTCGCTGTATGTCAACAACTTGCAAATGGCTCAAGAAAGAGGTCTGCTCAACTGCTCGAAGCCAACATTGGACGTCAATGTAACATCTTAAAAGATTTGGAATTGAGCAACGACTGCAATGCTACAACTAAGAATGTATTTAGCTTGCGCAATGCAAGTATCATTTCGTTGTACCTTTGTTTGTCGGCAAGTGGAACTCAACTGAAGGAAGAACTCGCTATTGCTGATGTTATCTACTCAATGGAATGATTCGCCAAGTAGTTTGAACATCATTCTAAAAAGGCGTATTTCGGAGAGCAACACAACAGCTATGAGAAAATTCTTCAACGTCTTTCGGCTAATGGAACGACTGTTCTTTTCGACAAAGACAAGAGCAAGGACGCACAAAATGGAAAGGATTTGAACGGCGATTCGTCTCACCATTTTCATGGCACAAGTGATTCCTAATCGTCCAAAAGAGTTGGAATGTGATGTGGTTCGCTTTCAACAACAAAGAAAAATGGGTGGCTTTGTTGATTATTGAACGGATATCCCTACGAAATCTTTACTGGTTTGCAAGATGATGATGAGGGAATTGTTCTACCTAAGAGCGTTTTGAAAGGCAAGATCATCAAACATTCGTTTACAAATGCCCCTAGTCGCTACGATTTTCAATTTGAAAATAAACGTGGTTACAAAACGACTGTGGAAGGATTGAGCGAGAAATTCAACCCAGAATACTGGAATTATGCTAAAGCTTTATCTCTGGTGTTTTGCGTTATAGAATGCCTATTGAGCATGTAATTAAGTTGGTTGGATCGCTTCAACTCAAAGATGAAAGCATCAATACATGGACGAATGGTGTTGAAAGAGCATTGAAGAAATATATTTCTAATGGTGCTGTTGAACCTGAACAGACATGTAGCGAATGTGGAGAACACAACTTTACATATGAGGAAAATCACCTTGTTTGTAAGCAATGTGGTACTATCTTGAAACACTGAAGAACAATAAGTTTACCCTTTATAATCAATAATAATGCAGCTTCTACAAAGTTTTCATTCACTTAAAAGATATTCCGCTTGAAAGGCTATCATGGCGTACTTCCTCAAGAAAAGATCGTGGAAACGATTATATCATCAACCTTTCAATTGGTATCGACTTATCGAAAGCCATCGAAAGCGATAACTTAAACGACACAATTAGCTATGTTGAGGTATTTGATATCGTAAAAGAAACGATGCAAGTAAAATGTGATTTAATTGAAAAAGGTGGCAGGAAATATCGCTAAAGAGCTATTCAAAGCGTTTGAAAAATATCAATGAATTGAAAATATCTATCACCAAACTAAAACCCTCCTATGGGTGCAGATTGTAGTGGAGCAAGTGTAAATTGCACTTAATAAATGATAAAATGTAATAGAAAAACCATTTGAATTATAGGTTTTTCGTTAATTTTGTAGGATAAAAGAAGATAAATATGCTGAAGAAAAAGATTTTTCTTTTCATTATAACATCATTATTTGCGGTTTCTATGATGGCTGCAAACAAGGCCTTTACACTTTGTTATTGACCCCTGACATGGAGGCAAAGATACAGGTGCCGCAGGTGCTTTTTCAAAGGAGAAGGACATCAACTTGACCGTAGCTTTGGCCTTCGGAAAGTATGTTGAACGTAATTGTCCCGAGGTAAAGGTCATCTATACTCGTAAAACCGACGTGTTCATTTCTTTATTGAACGTGCCAATATAGCCAATAGAAATAAGGCTGACCTCTTTATTTCAGTGCATACGAATGCTCTTCCCGCTGGAAGAATAGCACTGAGGATCTGAGACTTACAACTTAGGAAATGCACAGAGCATCTGATAATTTGGATGTGGCTAAGAGAGAAAAACTCGGTTATTTTGGTCGAAAAAGACTACAAACAAACTTACCAAGGCTTTTGATCCTCGCTCGTCAGAAAGCTATATTATGTCTGAATTGATACAAGGACAGAACATGACTCAGAGCGTTGAGCTGGCTAAACTCTATTCAACGTAATGTGTGTCTTACCGCCAATCGAGCTGATAAAGGTGTGCATCAAGCTGGTTTCTTGCTAAGAGAAACCCTCAATGCCTAGCTGTTTGGTGGAATTTCGGGAGCTTCATCACGACTCCAGATGAAGAGCAATCGCTCAACTCTTCGACCACAGTTGACAACATTGCGAATGGCTTATACAAAGCATTTTTAGCTTATAAGAATAAGTACGACAAAAAGATTGTGGTGCCATATAAGAAAAGATAGGCTGAAGAAATACCCGTTCCGAGTGCTTTCCGCAAGAATATACACCAATAAAGAATAGCGGTAGCGATATGGCAACGGTCACTATTCCTGTGAATACACCACGAAGTGACGAGGTTCGCCCCGACTCTTCAATGGTAAGAGCAGACGACCCAGCCGACGCTCGACCCGTTTTTAAGGTACAAACTGATGGCAAGTAGCAAACCACTCGCATGCAAGATGGTATTTTAAAGGTCTTTTCTGGATACGATACGTATCAGGAAGACAATTTATATAAATACACTCTATGGTGCTTCAACCAATTATAATGAGATCTATGAGCTGCGCAAAAGTTTGTCAAGTAGATTTCACAGGCTTTCATTATCGCATTCAAAACAATAAAAAGAATGAACATTAACGAAGCAATAACAGAGTTTAATAATAATAATAAATAAAGGAATAACAACAGAATGAGCTTTAATAACAAAAGAAATAAAGATTGCTTTTAGTAGCAATTGTAGGTGTGGTTGCCTTATTTTTCGGTATGAGTTTCTAAAAGGATTATCTTTCTTTGGAAACAATAATACTTATTATATAGAGTTCGATGACCTTAGTGGCGTGTCAGCTTCAAGTCCTATTTATGCCAATGGCTTTAAAGTTGGAGTTGTAACTGGTATCGATTACGACTATACAGCACAACGCAAGCCACGTGTAAAGATTGAGTTGAACAACGATATGCCTGTTCCTGAAGGTACAACTGCAGAGATAGAGAGCGACATGTTGGGCAATGTTAAGGTGAACTTAGTACTTGCTAAAGACATAACAAAGGTGCCCACATGACGGAGTCATTGAAGGTAGCCTTAACAGTGGTGCTATGGGTAAGATGTCAGCAATGATTCCAACCATAGAAAAGATGCTTCCTAAGCTCGATTCGATTATGTCAAGCATCAATACTCTACTTGCAAACCCTGCAATCAACAACTCTTTACAAAACGTTGAGGGCATTACTGCCAACTTAACAACATCTACTAAAGAACTCAACTCATTGTTACGACTCAAACAGACAAGTTCCTGGAACAATTAGTAGTTACTAAGACATTAGGATAATGTGAATACGCTTACAGGTAACATGGCTTCTGATTGATATTATCAACAATGTCTGAAGGTAGAGACAATACTATTGCAAGCTCAGCAAGAGTTCGTCACCAACAAGCTCAATAGCAACAATGGTCTCACTGATTACAATGAACGACCAAAAGTTTATACAACAACTAAACGCAACACGCAAAATGCCGACTCACCAGTGATCGACCTTCGCAAGCATCCTAAGCGTTATGTTCACTTCAGTATCTTTTGAAGAAAAGACAAATAGACAACTATCACAAGCAAAATAGTTAGGACAACTTCATAAAACAACGCAGTTTATGAGTTGTCCTTTTTATTTTATACCTGATTAAGAATAATAACTATATAAAAACATTGTAGGTTAGCAAATAAAATGCGTAATTTTGCATTCCCAAAGAACACCTTTTATTGGGTCCGTATTTAACCATGTCGATAGAAATCAAAGAAAAATGAAACCATCCCCAATTCATTATGGGAAGAATGTCTTAAGCAGATTCGTGTTCACTTTTCGCCAGAGAAGCATTTCAACACTGGTTCAGCACAATCTAACCACATTCGATGTAGAACAACAGAATTGTGTTATTCTTCAGTGCCCAGCGAAATGGCTCGTGACTACATAGAAGAGCATTATATGCGCTCTTCTTGGAATGCTTTATGAGATAATTTTGGTTCTAGCGTGAAGTTAAATATAGCATTTCATGGAAAGACAGCTCTTTCTACAACAACCAACGCAGGAGAGCAATCTTATAACGATGGTACGAATGCAGGAAACAACAGCTATCAAAATTCAGATAGCAAATTCCAAGAGGTGGTTCTAAGAAAGAGCCTTTAGGCAATTATTTAGATAACCATTATACCTTTTGATAGTTTCATCTGAGGCGAAAGTAATGCGGTGGCACTCTCTGGAAGGCCATTATCTCATCGCCGAGCATCCCACACGCCGTCAGTTCAATCCGATGTTCCTTTTCGGTCCCTCGCTGCGGAAAAACCCACTTAATCAACGCTATTGTTTAAGAATAGCAAAGCTATACGAAAACAAGAAGGTACTTCAGCGTGGCGCAAAGGACTTTGAAGTGCAATACACCGAAAGCATGCCTAATAATACACCACAAGATCAACGACTTTTATGCACTTCTATCAAAGTATTGATGTGCTAATTGTTGACGAGACATTCAATCATGGCAGGCAAAGAAGAAATCTTAGAAACCTTCTTCATATCTTCAACCACCCCTTTAGAAACGGAAAACGCATCATACTCTGCATGGCGACAGGACCACCTGCTGAGTTGGAAGGAACATTAAGAACGTCTCTAACCTCGATTCGTTTGGGGTGTTGTTGAAGCAGCTTTCTGGAAAGCCTAATATTCAATTCAGTGTATTGACATTTTGAAAAGCAGTGCGATACGTGATGGCTTAAATATTCCTGAAGATGTGTGATACGTTATATCGCAGAGAGAGCAAACGAAAGCGCACGTTATCTCGAAGGAGTTAATCACACACCATATGCTTTTAGTATCAAATCTTGACGTGAAATAGACATCGCTTCGCAGAAGAAAGAATCAAAACTGGTTAAGATAGACGATAAGGCAATCACTACTGAAGAGGTTATCGACGCCGTTTGCAAACCAATTTGATGTTTTCATCCGCAGCAATTGGTAGTAGAAGCAGAAAGCACGACTTTGTTAAGGTGCACGACAAGTGGCACGTATCTAGGCTCAAAATACAACCAATACAAGTCGGCAGTATCAAGAATAGGAAGACTTATCGAGGATCGTGACCACGCAACTGTAACGCCAGCTGTAAACTGTTGAAAAGAGAATTAAAACAGACAAAGACTTTGCTTCTTCGGTCAAAATACCTCGAACAAATATTCGATAAAAAGCAAGAGAAATAATTATATTTATTACATCATTATAATCGATAAAGCCTCACTTTTAATGGAGGCTATTGGTTTTACATCTAACAACATCACTCTTTCTTTTTAATTGTATTTCGTCCAAATATAATTGTATTGCTATTAAGAGGTAAAAAGCAATACTATTATATATATAGCATTGCTTTTTGATCTTCAAAAACAATGCTTTTACAAATCCATATCTTTGTAGCTCAATCAACCACAAAAGTATATCTAAGAAATATTACTTCACTAATTTAAGCAATTGAGCTGCATGCTCTTTCACTTTAATGTTTCTTTTGAGTAATGATATGCTCTACCTTACCCTCTTCAATCAATAATAAATGTGAGATAGATAGGTACCATAGGCTTACCATACATCTTTTTCTACCCCAAACACCAAAAGCCTCAACCAACTACTCTTATCTGGTATCGGCAATAAGTGGGAAAGGAAGTTCGTATTTTGTAATGAATTTTGATGCAGTTTCTCATCATCTACACCTCACCAATCACTTCTCGAACCTGCACTTTGTAAGTCGTTATAACCCTCTTTTCAAGCTACATGCCTGACTAGTACAGCCCGGCGTAAGTATTTTTGGATAAAATAAAGCGCAAATTTTTCACCAAGATAATAGCTCGCCTTTTATCTCTTTTACCATTAGCATCACGTCCTAAAAATCTCTGGAATCTTATTCCTATTTCCATAATATCTGTAGTGTCAATAAATAATTTATAATTAGATAGAAGTCACTATTTGCAAGGCATTTTTACATGCCAATGACATCTATTCGTTATTTCTTTGCTGATCCTCTAAATGCTTTTTGATATAATCTGCATTCTTCCCATTAGCATTTAGGCGTACTTTGTTGTGCCACAGATACCCACCGAGTTCACATTCTCAAACCACTTGGGTCTATTTCCTCTGCATTCTCGAGTGATAGCTATGAGATTGATGTTTTTATATTGATTATAAAGCACCTTTCCATTACTACCTGGCGTCCACCACAAACCGTATAAGGTCGTGTTTAGCTGCAAAAGAGCGCAATGTTAGGCATTCTGCTGCCACTTGTCTACATATCGTGTCAAACTATCAAACTTTTGCCGAGCTGAAATATGCTCTTTGATATACTTTATGATGCGTAAAACTCTTCTAAACTCTTTGTTGTTTGTGAATAAAAGCCAGATATCACGATTGAAATCAGCTTTTTGCATCTTCAAAATTCTCTATCACAATGGCTCTATTGGCTGTTTGGACCAACTAAGCCCAACACTTCTGCATGTCCATTCTTACCGAATATCACAATTTGAGCATCGATTTTCCTCGAATTGCTTTCTAATTCGCTTTTGAAGTTGCAACACAACAAGTGCGTTGCATCTATAATCTCTATATTATTCTGCTTTGCTAGCTCAGTAAGTGCTAGTTCGCGCATGAGCACGCAACAAAACCTTTGCATTTTTGAGCTCTTGCTTTCTTTCAGGTCGGGCATTGTTAGAGCCCACTCTTAGCAAGTCGGTTCACTTGCTGCTATGAACAATGTCTCCATGAGTACATCGCCTCAACAGATGCAAGTTCTTCTTCAGTTTTACGTATTGCAGTGGTCACTCCAAGCAAAATCCACTGCCATTATCTATCTCTATATTAATCATTTTACGTTAATTGTAATAATAACTTTAGGGCTTTGGAGGGCCGTTTGAATCATTAAAACCCTTGGTTTTGCTTAACACTCTTCAATAGCTGTGCATCTGCGGTGATCTTCATTGTTGTTGCCTCGCCAGGTCTAAGCTTTGTCTTTGCTCAAATCAACACGCAAACCAGCTGTAAACATTTGAATAGAACGTATGTCTAATACCGATTGACCAACATTCTTTATCTCAATCTCCTCTTTTTCTTTACCATCAAAAGAGCCAAGTTCTAACACCTCATTAGATAGTTCTAACTGCACTTTGTTGTAGTTCTGCTCAGAAAGCTTATCAAACGAAGGCAAAAGCACTGCACTTTACGCTGATTTCTTTATCATTGACACCTTATCGCCTGCAAAACATACCCTAAAGAATATCGATGTTGTGTCAATCCAAAGGTATTCAACAGTTTTGAATTTGCTGATTGCAAACCACTCACTCTGTCCTGGTGCAAGCTTACGCAGGATATATCGACCTTTAAATACTGGGTAGATGCATCAAGCATGGGCTGAATTGTCTTTCTGTGTTGGTCTTTATAAAGATGTTGTGATACTTGCCAGTCTGCACGTCATCAAACTCATATCGTTGCGATCTGCTCTCAAACGCCAATCTTTTGGAAAGCATAAGTTCCTTTGGAAATCTTGTGCCGAAGACACATACAAATTTTATAAATAAGGAGTGGCGCGTGGATCGGCATTGCTGTAAACAAGTAATTGCTGTGAAAATGACCCAATTGAGCTGCATCGAAAGTGGCACTGAATATGCGCTTACCACCTTTTGTATTGGTTGTTTGGGACATCTACCTTTACACAGCCGCAACTCACTCTCAATATTAATGATCACTATAGGCTTGTTTCCTGTGTTAGTCACCTCACAATCGGCAACAACTGGTATTCTATAGCTTGTTTGTCCTATATCTGTCGCTTCATTAGCAATGGTTAATTCTAGCATTGGCCATCGTCATGCACGAGCAAGTGCCACCCAGCATCATCCACATTCTATTCATTTATGTTCTATTTTTATTATTTTCTATGTTTGTAAATACGTTTTATATTACCTACTAAAAGGTCTTTTTCGTTAGTTGGCTACCACCTTAAACACCTTTGCAGCATCTCTTGCAATAAATTCAGGTGCATGCAAACACTGAACAACACATGTTCCGCTTTTGGAAGAGCAATCTTTCTTTATCAACGTAATATGTTGCAGTTAACTCGTGAGTCCCTTTTCTTAAAACGATCGGAAGAAATAATGAGTTGCATTGTCGTTTTCATCGAACAATAACGCCTTGTTGATAACCACTTAGTTGCTGCAGGGCTCAAAAAACAAGCTGCACGTTTATCGCTTACTTCTACAGTTATAATCTTTATCGGCATTAATGGTTATCTTTATCGTTATTTTTATCACTTTTTGAAAGAAACATTGCTGGCTTCTTTGCCATTAAAGAATATATCTCGGCGGATAGATAAGCGAAGTTGCAGCAGATACGTCTGGTAGTCTTTCGCTCAAACTGCGCATAAACGGCTCCCCAAGAAGTGGTATTTCATCGTTCTTTTTCGATTGTTACCACAGGTGGAGTGTTCACCAATTGAGATACTTTTACATAGCCTAAGCCTGCAGAAGCTTTTTGTTGTTTCAACTTATTACTATTAATTTTAGATAGCTGGAGCTTGTGTTAAGTTTTCTAACTGCAGTTTACGCCACATACGCCACATCTACTGCGTTTTAGCACTTTTGTTTACGCAAACTTCTATAAGTTTGAACCAGCCATTGTTGCATTTGAGTCAATGGTTTGCTCATCTTCTGCGCCATTGTTTTGAAGGAATTCGATAGCTGCAACCTGTGTAGGAACACGTCCATCGAGCCAAGAATAAGGTGCTTTTATAGGTATTAAAGAGCGTCCTTTTCTCTTCATTATATACCGAATACTCTTTTATACTATTAAGAGTTCCTTCCTTTTGGTTAGATATTGAGCATTGTTAACACTGTCTTTTATAAAGCGCATAAAGCCACCTTTTGCCTCACCATATATGTTAGATGTCCTGCTTCGAGGCAATATTTTGGTAAACAAATAATCATCACCCACAACCTTAGACGATTGTTTTTGACTATACCCAATGCAGAACATATAGATAATGCGCTATTGTTTCGTACAAATTGTAGGCATTATATCACTAACAACACTATTTTCAAGTCTTCAAGCTCTTTAAGTCTATTTGTTAAGTTCTCTTTCGATATATCATAAACCTTATCAAATACTATTTTGAGGTCATTATCGATAAGATTACGATGATATCAGGACCTAATAGCTCAGAAACAACCATTGTTACATATCCATTTTGACTCATATCAGCATAGCAAATCCTCCCTGAAACGTTTGAAGGTCTTTAAGCGCATCAGTTTGCTTTTTTAAGCGATAATCTATCTGTGATTCATCAGCAATTGATGAGCTGTTGTCTTGCATTGTTTCCTATCCGCCTCTAACATCTATGGAGTTTTGCAGCAAGAACAAGGCTCTTTTAGCTCTGCATTTTGTTCAAGAGCACTGGCTAAAGGTGTCTTTTTGTTGATTATTGCGCCATATTTTCCAATACATTTTTAATGTTTGAGAAGCATTAGAATAGCTCTTGGTAGTGATATTTGCATACAATGCAGCAGCAGTATCAATGGCATTGCTATCTTTGGGGCTCTGCAATTGAAGGCAAAGAAAGTATAGATAACCATGCGATTTTGCGGTATATTCAATCGTTAGTTGCTTCTTTTGAGCATCAGAAGCAAACAATGGGGCTGTATTGATCGCCTTTGTCTGTGGCTTGGTCAATGTAAATGTGGTACTATTGGTTACCCATTCAGAATCAGAAAGAATGGGAACGTAGTGTTGTTCACCATCACTAAAGCCCTTACCCGATGCAAACACAGCGGATAATTACTAACAGAGGCCATTTCGAAGTGTCGAAATTAAAGTCTAAACCTTGCTGATTGCGCTCAAGAGCGTATTTTATTTTGCGAATAGAGCACCTGTTTGAGTCTCAGGGTCTATCACTTCGGGAGAGTAGCCACACCCTAATGGCCTTTCAACGACTATTATTTGATAGTTGCGAACTAAGCACACCCTTGTCTCCAATTCGTAAGAAACGAGGCATATTAGGCGCATCATTACAGTCTTTTGAGCCACAGCTTCGTCGTTCAAGAAGCCATAATTCATATCTTTATCGTGTGCAAAAGCCATGAACTTCCATGTTGTTACGCTTTCAGGAAGAGTGAGTGAAAACTGTTTCGCCTTCTCATTAGTCTGAATGTTAGGATAGAAGAAGCAGCTGTTTCGCAAAAATTGCGACGTGTTTCAGCGCTATTGTCATCGCATTTGCCTCCTTAGTTGTTTCCAACTTTCATTGCTATTAGCATCTGAAGTGGCGTTATCTTCTCCTCGAAGTACGATATCCATACAGCTGAGTTCCGCCACAGAGCCTTCTGGATACAACAGCCATCATCTCTGGTTCAGCCATATCTTTAGCACTCATAACACGTGTTGTACCCTGGCACTATTTCCTTTGTTTCTTCGTAATAAAGTTTGAACGACCTCTAATCATTACGTTTCTATAACTGAAACAGCGACTTCCTACTACATTAAATAGTAGTAAAAGACCAAAATTAGGTGCACTAAAGGTTTTAGCAAGGCTGCCTCACATAGCGTACTACTATTATAGTTGTTCCAAACCAAGACATAAAAGGGAAGCGTATAGCCCAATCCTTTGGATTGAAATAGAATTGATGTCCCACCACTTTCATCAAGCGATTTATCGTACATACTTTGCAAGAATTTGAGCTCTTGCAATCTTCTTTTTATCTTTCAGAACCAGTTAAAGTCCATTCTTCTTTCTGCCCAGGTGTAAGTCTATTTCTAAACGTTTTCCATGCAACATCTAACTTTTTATCAGGCAATGGACGCACTATTGAAGCCGAATGAGTGTAACATACATCGTTTTTAACCCACGCATAAGTAATAAGAATACCATTATTATATTCAGGTTTATAGTCTGCTACATGAGTAAACGACCTCATTTTTAATATCAGCACCCTCGTTCCATAACACTATCCTTTTGATTGCTATAGGTAAACAATGTTGTTGTGGTGCAGATGTACCTATCTTGAATTCGTGTTTGCTGATGATTCTGCATCGAAAATGAAATCTCTTTGGTTGAACCAATCTAAGGTATCAACAGGCACTTTTGGTAGCATTTACATCATAAACCAAGAACGATTCTCTGATAGTATCATTGCCACAGATAGCCACAGCTGCTGTCTTCCTGTTGAAAGAGCCGATAAAGAGAAAAGCAATCGCCTTGCTTTACGGCACATGCTTGCCATGCTTTTCCTGCTCCAAGTTGCACTTTGCCACGCCACTCAATAGCCTTTCCTGCATTATTTTGATAGTTTAAAGTGAGCAAAAAGAGAGTCTTTTTCTTCTATTTTTCTCTGGAACTGTGGTATAAAAGCACGTTGGATGCTCGCTCAAAGGAACGAGAAAAAGATCCTCTCTATGCGTTTCTCCTGCCAAGCTGAGTAACCTGAGTTTTCGATGTCGAATGAATAATAACGAGATTCCTTTTCACGCTTCTTTAAAGGCAAAAGAAGAGTGCACAGGAATAGTGAACTCACCATTTTCGTTGGTTTGTATGGTATCTGCCACCACAGAGGTTTGTGCTGACCACATAGTAGACCAGCCAAAGAAACGACGACGTTTGATTGTGTAGCGAATCTTGTGCTTTGCAGAGCAACGTGCAAAACTCATTGCTTTTTCCATGCACTCTTTACGGTATCACCTTCACATATTTTCTGTGTAATCTCATCAAAATGAAGTGTAAAAAGTAGGACGTTTATATTCGCTCACTTGCACAATAAACCCCTCACTGCCTTAATGAAGTATGTTCCGTTTAAAGTTACAGTAGGAATAGTGTTGTAGAGGCATTCCATATTCATTTGTCACCAATTGCTTTTCTTCAATCTTCTTTTCCACTTGTGTTCCAAAGTGAAATGGTAATTTTCTGGGTAATACTTCTATATTTTCATCCTTATGTTGAGATATGCCAACACAGAAACATTCAAAGTTTTGCCCTGGTCGATACACACTTCGATCGGTGAGATAGTATATTCAGCCTTTGTTCTACACCTTTATTGCTCTATCGTTGTATTGCCAGAAGAACCAAATATCTGCAAGATTTATTCAGGGGTAGCATATAGCATGTATATACACCGTCTTTATTATCATGAATAATCACTTCCTTTGTTGTCGTAGCATATATTCTTTAATAATATCACGTTCTCGTTATACTTTTGAATTCTAACTCAACATTTGCTCCTGATATTGGCTCGCCACCTGTAGCATTAGCACCACAAGACGTCTTCTAAATCTATCCAACTCTTGTTGAAGTAGATAACATCGCTTAGCATGACAATAATAGTCTCTTCAGGAGAAACTACCTTTAACTTCGGTAGAATATTCACCAAATACACACCTGGTTCTAATCCAGAAACACTGAAAGTGTCTCGAATAACCTATGGTCAGGTAGTCCTATATATCTCTTTTTGTTTCGCTATAACATGGTGTCAGTAAGAGCCTTTATTTTAGCATATTCTTTATCTCACTGTTGATCCAATTCATTATCTCCTTTCAAAACTCGTACGCCATACTTTCATAGTGAGAGAAGGAATGTTGCAAAGCGATAGAACAGGGAATGTAAAGGAGTATTAGTTCGAAGCACTCCTTTTCCTATCGAAACTTGGAAACGAAGGGCATGTCAATTCTTCCGATAGTTGCGCAAAGTATTCATATTTCGCCAGCCTCCCCAACGAGAAGAGCATAATCTATATACTGAATTTTATCTTCACCTCTATATCTTCAAGATTTTGGATATATTGATAGCGTGTTATTGCCAACCCACCAGCCTCTAAAGGTCTTTTATATTCGTTTATGAGCCGAGTCGATTCGTCTGCAAATGCTTCGACTTTTTGAATTAAACTTCTTTGCACTATTAAGATATTTTCACAAATAAAGCTGCGCTAATGCAAGCAGTGGACGATTATTATGAGTTGAATAGTATTTGTAAGAGGCTAAAGTTGCGGGTATCGATTGCAACAGCATGCAACAAAGTCGTTATTAGATGATACCACTATCAATGCCTTCTCATTGCCAATGGCTGATAATCGTCTGCCGAATTCTTGCCAACAGTTCGGGATTTGCTACAAGTGTCGCGATATTTCAAAACAGAGTCGTTTGCGCATGGTCACCCAACTTGTAATAATTTCGATGAACTTTGATAACAATGAACACACACAGCGATGCAAAGCAGGACTTGATGTCTCATACTTTCTTTGCATCCTGAGCGGCTGAGGTTTTTGATATCTCCAACAATCGAATCTGGATCTATTTCATATCAACTCTGTACTCTATCTACCTCGGCTTTAAGCAGTTGTCCATATCTCGGTTGCTGCCTTTGGTTAATAATCTTTCATTAAGTAGACGTATTTGGAGTTCTTGGTTGGTCGCTAACTGCGGCTTGCAGCCTTTTTCCAAAAGCGAAGTGTAGGTTTGTGCCACAAAACAGGCACCAAAAGCATAAAACCAATAATTGTAATATCTTTTTCATATTCTCTACTGTTTTAAAACCTAAATATTTTTAGAGCAGAATGTCGCTTTTTATGATGCTTCAACACACCCTCTACAACGGCTTTAGGCATCATTTATAATTGGATATTGCTCGTTTAAAATCTCACTTTATAGGGTTGTTCATTAAGTCACTCTTTTTCAGACAGTCTTCACCCTTTCCACCTTATAAAGATAATTATTAATTTGCAGTTTTTAGGCTGATAATTTATTTAACGCAGTGAAAAGACTACATTTTAATGCGATTTTAATTGAAAACAAAGAGCTATGCTTTTCACATCGTAATGTCAATGCTTTTAGGGTGCAATAGCAATGCTTTTGCAATGCTAATGAATGCTTTTACAAACCAAACGAAAAGATATGACATTTGCAAAGAGCTCAAAAAGAGTCAAGAGTTTATCATTTTCGTTTTTATCGTACCTTTTGTCGCCCATTCTATATTTTGATTTATAGAATTAACAGCGAACGAGATTACAAAATGGAAGTAGAATGAGATATAGTCAACGCTTATTAGCCCTCTTAACATGCTGCTTAGTGATGATGGTTGTGGCTGTAAATCGTGATGGAACGGTGCTAGGACACAAGATAAAGACACGACACGACAGCTGCTCGACTAAAAAGGTGATGATTGACCGAACAACGGAAGATGGAACACGAATTATTAACACACAACTTTTGGGAAAAGGCATCACTGGTTATGCTGGAGAAGTGCCCTTAGAGGTGTATATCAAAGACAATAAGATTACTAAAATCGTTGCACTTTCCCAACAAAGAGACTCCCGACTTTCTTTCTGAAGAAGCATCGGCTTTTGTTTGCTAAGTGGCAGGTGACTTGAAACCGAAAAGCACAACTGCAGATAGATGTAGTAGTGGAGCTACATTATCGAAAAGCCATTATCGCTAATGTACGCTGCAGCTCAATATGCATGCTCAGACTAAAAGCAAGAGCAACCCAACAACAACTTTTTGAATGGACTTGGAATATGTTGTGGGCCTAATTGTGGTGCTTATGGGAGCTTATTATTCCACTATTCTACAAGAACAAGTGGATGAGAAGAATTCAGTTTGTATTGAATATTGTGACTCTTGGCTTATGGTGCGTGCGCATATATCTTATTCTTTAATGGTTAGTTTCTTGTCGCATGGCACCCAAATTCCGCAATAAGCGCGGTGCCTTTTAATTATGTCTTATCACGGCTTTTATCTCACCCATTGTTCGGCAAAAAGAACTATTATTGCAAATATATGTCCATGGCTCTATTCAAGAACTTGTAAAGCAGTGCAACTAAAAGAAAATGGAAAGACGTCTAAGGAGACAACTAAGCGTTTAGAGTATTCAGAGAGTATCTTTGGACAGTAGCTAATGATGCTGATGTTGGTTAGACCCGGCATTCGAGTGATGATTATGAGGTACTGGCTTCTTAATCACCACTGTTTCGTGGGTAGTTCTTGCATGATAGGTGGTATTTCTACTACTCTCCTTTCTTGTTCCACGCCCTATTGTAGGTTTGTTTGCTCCACTGGAACATTGTTTAAGATTGTCAAAGTGGTAAAGTATTTAAGATTCCAAGAAGAATAAAAAGAAGCTCAACTACTGAGCTTCTGTTATAAGGTATCTCTTGTCCTATAATTCGTTCTCAGTGCGTTGAAAGTATATCGCACAAAAGGCTGATAAACAAAATGGTCGCTTAGCAATGAGGATGATGGGATGACCAATTGCGAATGATTGAGATGCAAATCATCGTAAAAGCAAGATATCGATATCTATCACCCTGTCTTCATATTCGCCATTCTTTTGTTTTCATGTTCTACCTAATTGTTTCTCAATAGCCTGTGTTTTTCTGGAAGCGACTTCTAATGTATAAAGTGGTTTGACATCAACGTCCATTAATGAAAGAGGTTTTCTGAGCTAAAACCCCATGGTTCGGTTTCGTAAAGAGCAGACTGGAGCACTATATTCCAACCTGCTCTGCTATAAGTTCAATGGCTTTCTTATCATTTCGTGTCTTGCACCAATGTTAGAGCCAAGCCCTAAATATACAATGTGTGGTATTAATCGTTAAGAATCAGTAGCGAATCGCCGAAACATCCAAACATATAACCATGCTTAAGCAAAGATCCATAGCCCATCACTAACCTCACAACCTCCAAAAGCTGCGGTTTCCATAAGCAATGTCGAATAAGGATGGTAGAAATTGGTCACCATTGTGTTCGAAAGTCCAAAGTCGTAAGGAGGAATATGAATTGTTGGTCCAGCCATCGAATTCCTTTAACATTCCCATCTGTGCCCCACTGCGGTCTCTGTTGCCTTAACAACACTGGGTACAACTAACAGCACACTTTTCCATTAGCGTTTGTATCGTTGACGACCTTACATGCTTCTGCTATCTGATAACCATCTGCTCTGAGTCCATTTTATGCTTGGTTAGGTCTTCTACTTCGATATCATTAAAGCTGCCTAAACCGCAATGTAGGGTGATAAAAGCATTGTTGATGCCTTTGATTTCCATTCTTTAATAGCTCTCACTAAAGTGTAAGCCTGCAGTAGAGCAGTAACAGCTCCCTCATTCTTAGCAAATATACATACTGGAAGTTCTCTAAGTCTTCTTTTGTTGCATGGGTTTCTTCACGATTATCGATGATATATCGTGGTAAAGGAGCCCTCGCCTAAAGCATATAATTCCTTTTAAATTCTTCGTGAGGACAGTCATATACGAAGCGTAAAGTTCTACCTCTACTTGTTGTATTGTCGATAACTTCTGCTACCATAGAGCCACTTTCGTCGAAGAATAGCTTGTTTCCGATTCTTATTTTACGTGCAGGCTCTACCAAAACGTCCCACAAACGCATCTCTTGATTAAGCTCTCTTAGAAGGAATACCTCTATCTTTGCATCTGTTTTCTCTTTTGTTCCGTATAAACGAGCAGGGAAAACCTTTGTGTCATTGAATATAAATGTATCGCCTTCGTCAAAAATATTCAACTATATTTCTAAACTCAATATACTCTGCTCGATAGGATTTCCATTCTCATCTTTTTGAAATAAGTCGATAGTTCCTGATTTCTTATATAACACCATCAACGACTTTTCATCTTGACAGAGTAATCTTAAAGGTCTTTCTTACCATCTTTATCAGTGTATTCTCTTTCAAAAATAATGAGGATACAATGCCACCCTGTTCAGCAGGTAACTTGAATTTTAAATTGAGATAGCTTCATATTTAATATAGTATCTTTTTGTTTTATGTATCTATTATTTATTTATCGCAAGACAATGGTCTTTAGATGATTATGTCAAAAGTACAGCCTCTTCGAAAGTGAGATAAGCTGCTCTTGCCTCTGCCATTATCTTTGTCTTTGCCTAATATGAATAGGCTTTTTATGGTGTTATTCGGATATCTTCTATCAGTTTGTTGGTTCAACCATTCGCCAAAAGAATCATAGTTAATGCAATTCTCTGCGGATACATCTCGACCTTTGTTCGACGCACTCTGTGAGATAAGCACCGCTATTGGAGAGCTCTTCCAAGGTCTCTCGCGAGCGAACGGATATAAGTTCCTTTTTCCACATACAACCCTAATAGTGAGTAGTTTGGTTTCTTCATCAAACGAAGAACCTCTATTTCGTCTATTCTTATTTGCTTTGCAGACAGCTCTACATGCTCTCCCGCACGCTAAGTCGTATGCTCGTGCTCCATTTCACTTTCGTAAAGCATCTTATACGAAGGGGGCACTTGTTGAATGTCACCAACAAACATTGGCAATACAGCATCGATGCTTTCACGATGAATATGCTCAGTTTCAAAGGTTTCATTAACTGGTGCTCCATGTCATAACTTCAGGTGTTGTAGCTCTAATTGCATTGTTGCTACATACTCTTTTGTATGCCCTTGTAATCTCGTTCTATTAGCTTTGTTGCCTTCCCAGTGCAGAGTTAAGACCCCAGTAGCTAACGGATCAAGTGTTCCTGCAGTGCCCAACTTTAAGTCGTTTAACCCTAATTTGCGTGAAAGATAGGTATCTTATATGTGCTAATGCGCCAAAACTTATGATTCCATAGGGTTTATCTATGTATAACTCGCCTGCTTTAAAGATTCATTTTAGTCTACCATTGATAAGTATAACCAAGCATTAACCACACAAGAAATAAACAATCCTCACGATAATACGATAGTAACCGAGATGCTTTAAAACCGTATTTTGCAAGGAAGTTAACGAACCATTTCATGGCAAAAAGCGCCACAACAAAGGCTACTACGCATCCTATTAGCATATTTTTGATATCGCTCTCCGGTTGCCCAAGATACCGAATTAGGATCTTTAAAAGAGCACTTCATACAACGTCTCAGACCGTTGCTCCAGCCGATAGTTGGTATGGCTAAGAAGAACGAAAAACTCTGCTGCTGCACGACCAGAGTGAGGCGTTGGACATTCCACCCACAATGGTTGCCATTGATCGAGACACGCTCTGGGTATCATCGCAAGACATTGGAAACAGCCGATGAAGAGAGCTCTTTTATTGGTTAATGGGTTTCTTCACTGCTTCTTTTTCGAACACATTTGTCGCAAAGAGTCATAAAGATACCACCTACACACAAAGCATACTTTGCATACCACTTTCTACATGCTCTAAGAATCTATCTATTAGTGCCACTTTCTTCGCAAGCAATCCTATTACAGCTGCAGGAATGAAAGCTACGAGCAATTTTTACATAGAAATCGAACTTATGTAGTAATCTTTTTAAAAGTGAAAGATGAGGATCTACGGGCGTATTGTTCAGCAAAGAAACGTTGAAAATACAAACAAAGTACCGAAAGGATTGCACCGAACTGAATAATGATGGTAAATGCCTTTACAAATGGTGTGCTCTCTATTCCCCAAAGGTTTTGAGCTTTCATAATCATATGGCCTGTAGATGAGTTGGAAGAAACTCGGTTAATCCTTCTACTATCGCCAATATTAGGGTTTCTAAGAGTGTCATTAATGTTGTATTAAAAATGAATTGAAAGCATAACCAATGCTATTTTCGCTATGCTTTTTGATGTGATTCTACGAACAATGTTATTGTGCGGAAATATAACTAAATACCTTCGCACTTGGATAATTATTTTACACTTCTATTATTCTTTTTGTGCTATCTTGGCTTCTTCATTATACCGAATATAATTGAAACGAAGCCGATAACACTCACGATAGGTGCCACTTTTATGCGGGTTGCACTCAAATATTTCAGGATTAGAAAGTGGTTTCGGCTGAAGATAGAACCACTCATTAATATAAATCCTAAGATAATCACTAAGACGCTGAACTGCTAGTAGATGAAATTAATTTTTACCGAAAGCAAAGTTTTCTCTATTCATATAATCGATCGAAATTATATTGTTTCTGTTTTATAGGCAATACGCTTGAGCGCATGCTCGCCACAGAACTGCTTTAAATAAGCGATGGAGTTGTTTTTAAAAGATATCTATCAAAAAGAGAACTAAAGTGCGAATGACTTAGATTTTTCTGTATAGTTCTCCTGCCAGACATTCTCAAGAATTTATTCTACAGATATGTTTGAACACACAAGTGTAATGAGCACTCCTAACAATACAACTGCACCTGCTGTAATAGCCCACATATCCCATGTCATGATGCAGAAAACACCTGGTTCATAGTTATATAGAGCCCATGCACCAGCGCAAAGCACAAGATTTGCAAGGAAAGCAGCAAGCAATCCCACGCCAATAGCACGTTTTTAAGAATGGTCGTTTGATAAATCCCACGACGCACCAACAAGCTTCATGGTGTGAATAGAAGCGTTGAGCATAGACACCAATCGAACTGTGTTGTTAATAAGCGAGAATGACACGAAGATTAACAAGGTTGCCAATATCAATAACACGATATTTATTTATGGAAGATTCTTAGTTTACGCTATCCATCAAATTCTTTTGATAGGGTAATCTCCCACTCTTGCCATCTTTTTCAAGTCTGCTTTAATCCAAATAAGCGAATCACTATTGGCATAATCTGCCTTTGGGACGCACTTCTATTGATGAAAGAAAGGGTTATGGCCTACAAACTCTACTGGATTTGAGCCCAAAGCCTTTTGATTGTTCTCTTTAGAGTTTGCTCCTTACTGATATAATCTAAGTGTGCAACATATGGTTTCTTAGCAATAGAACGACACAATTGCAAAAGCTTCTGAGTTTGTTGTTTCGGCATCAAGCATCATCGTAACTACCATATTTTTCTTTGAAATAGTTAGACAAGTTGCGTGATGTTAGTACTGAAAATACTACATTCCTAACAAAAATAAGCACCAAAAGCAGTACTTATGCACAATGTAAAACCCCTGAAATCCTGAGCGATTACGGGTTTTTCTTACGTTTCTTTCCATCTTATCTTTAGGGTGATATTATAGCTATAATTACTGCAAAGTAACGAAAAATACCTAAATAACAACTGATTAACGACAGTTAACGACACAAAAAGCTATCAATTTGATTACCTTTGCTGACGGTTTTTGGAGGTGCTAATAAGGCCCTTATTCGTTAGAATTATCATTAAACATATAAATAAAATAACTATGAAAAAGTAGAAAACTATTGACTGGCATTGCAATGGCTATCGTTGCAGTTGCTTTTTGCGTCATGTAATTCAATTAGTCAAGCCGACACTTACAATGGAAGAGTTGATTACATGGAAGGTCTAAATTATTTCTTCAACACCAATGCACCTAAGAAAGTGCCCGAGAAAATTACTTCTCAACGTATGTTCGACAAAGTATTTTAGCCCTGCAACTACTATGGGTAAAGGTGGAGAAGCTACAGAAATCAACTTCAAAACCCACTTTCGTTATACCAGTGGTATTGCTCTGAAACCAATAGAGATACTAAAGATTTTGCTTCAAAACATGTATGCAAAACTCCAGACTTAACTCTTAACTATGGCGTAAAGGTAGGCGCTGTACGCAACTTTACCATTCAACCAAGTAGAGTTGTTATCGTTAACAAACGCTTTAAGAACTACAAAGTGCACAAGGCTCGTAAATACATTTGCGACATATTAGCCAATAAATTAAAACACTAAAGAGACGAGTGTCTTGCCCATTTCATCATGAAAAGGCAAGACACTTTTATTTTATCTCGCTCTTTTCCTCTCCTTTTCTATCTCTATTCTTTATGCATCTCCGTCCCTATCTCTATCCCTTTATTTATCAACCTTTCTGAGTTTATTTTTATAAAAGCTATGACTTTTGCATTGCAATAACAATGCTTTTTACCTTTGCAATATGAATGCTTTTTAAGATGCAAAAGTATTGAGTTAGAAAGACAATAAGTAAATGAATGGGAACGAAACCTCGTGGAGATGCTTCTCACAAGAATTGATCATCTAATTTAATAGACCTCTTTTATTGAAGAAAAAGAGAAAAGAAAAAGGGCCGACTATTCTCTTTTTCTACAGAGAAGAAGTCGACCTATATCATCTAAAATCTAAAAGGAGCAGTGCAGTGGCACACGAAACAAAAAGCAAAAAAGTTGTTGAAGCGGTGAAAATCAAGAATAAAACACCCGAACCCCTTTCTAACACTAGACTGCTCAATACTTATACACAAATGGTTTACCCAACAAGTGTATTATAACTTGGTCATCAATCCATTCTTTGTACCGCCTCAAGAATCTAGATTATTTCATCGATTTCTTCTCCTGGAGGCACCTGTTGTTTAATCTGATAAATACCATCTTCCACACTTGTTTGCCCATGGAAGAGCAAACGATAGGCGTTGGCTATGTGCTTTTGCGCCTTTTCTGTAATGCCAAGAGCATCTAATATAACGCTATTCAAAGCCGTTATAGCCCACTGGAGTGCCGCCTGCCACAACAAATGGCGGTACATCTTTGCGGAAATTTGTACCTGGTTTGATGAAAGCATTACCTACACGAGCCTTTTGCAGTGACAATTACATTAGCAGAAAAACACTACATTTCGAACCAATCTCACAGTCGCCTGCTATCTTTTGTGCCATAACCTAGAACGCACTTTGTCAGCAATCTTGGTGTCGTGCGACACGTAGACACCTTCTAAAGGAAGTTCTCATTACCTATAACTGTTTGTCCTCCAGCATTGGTTGCACGGTTAATAACACATTTTTCACGAATATTATTGTTGTTTCCAATAATTGTTTCGGTTGTAGCTCCTTCGAAATCGAAAATCTGAGGAGTTGCTCAATCACTGTATTCCTGATATATTGTGTTTCCATTTCCCATGCGGGTTCCATTCATAATACTTACAAAATGGATGAGATAACACAATCATCTCCTATCACAACATCACCCTCTATATAAGCAAAAAGGATATATTTTACAGTTGATTTCCTATCTTTTGCTCTTGGGTCTATTTCTGCCCTATTACTAATTTCACTCGCCTATAATTCTTTCTTTTTAAGTTATGAAATAGAGTTTATTTTTGCGCCTCCACCAAGAGCTTGATAAAGACTAACTATAGACTGCATCTTTATAAAATCTTCTGTAACCTTTGAGAGTTCTGCATTCAACAAGGTTTGTTGTGCTGTGATAACTTCAAGGTATGAGCTATTACTTTGTTGCAATAAGAGTTTTGTATCTTCTACATTCTTTGTTAAAGTAGCAATTCGTTTTGGGTTTCAAGTTCAGACTTTGCTGCTGCCGAATTGTACTTTAACAAGAGCGTTACTTACTTCATTTCCTGCGTTTAATACTATTTTTGCCATGTATTAAGAGCTTGTTCGTATTTCACTTGAGCCACTTTTAGGCCTGCAATGAGCTGTCCTTTAGCGAAAATAGGTTGTACTAAAGAGCCTACAGCCGATAAAAGCCATTTGCCAGGGTTAACGATTCCCATACCACTACTATTGGTAAAGGTTCCCGTTCCTGTGATACTTATACTTTGGATAGAAACGACTTCTTGCTGTTTGAACATTGTAGAAGCATTGCGCAAGATCCATTTTCTGCAGCGTGAACGTCGGCACGATTGTTGAGCATACTTATGGCAACACCTGTTGAAAGATTCGTAGGAAGCGATTGATTATCAATCTTTCCACGCTGAATTGTTTGCGCTGTTTGACCCAAAAAGCAATGAAAGTGCATTCTCAGTTTCACGTATTTGGCGAATGATGTCGGTCTTTTTTGTTTGAACCGAATAGTAGTTTGCCTCTGCACTCTGCACACCTGTTGAACGAACTCTACCTAAGTCTTTTTGAATAACCATCAAGTCGAGTGTTTCTTTTGGTGAGTTTCTCCATGTTATTCACGATATCTAGCTGCTTATCGAGCATCAATAAGGTATAATACATATTGGCAATTCGCTAATTACATTGGTTTTCACCACTACTTGGTAGTCTTTTTGTAGCAAGAAGAGCCATTTGTGCACTTCTTTTTGACTTAAAAGCTTTCCAAATAAATCAACGTCCCAACTTGCACTAATAGGCAATTGATAGGTTTGAGTTGCCTTGTTGCCGTCCCAAGAAGCAATGGTTCCTTGTGGAGTGAATGTAAATGAAGGCAAGAAAGATAGTTTTTGCCGCCATAAGTTGTGCTTCTACTGCTTTTTACATTCAATGCAGCATTGAGCGAAGTCGGTATTGTGTTGCAATCCCATCTCAATGAGTGTCTGAAGCTGTGGGTCTGTAAATACACCTACGATAGGCATATTTCCGAAGTTGGTTGTATCGGTAACAGCAAAGCGTGTCAGTATTACTCACAACATCACGAACAAGACCCTTTGGTGTTAACTTCTGGTCTTTCATACTTTTCCATAAAAGGCTTTTGCAGCTAGTAAAAGCTACTACTGCAAATGCCATTATTATGATATTTAGATGTTTCATCTTCATTTCTGTTTTACTTTTTATTTCCATAACGACGCTTAGCGTATTTCTTTAAGTCGTAGAAACTTCACTATTCACTTCGTCTTCGAACTTAATTGGGCTCAACTTTTCTTGTAATGATTGGAAAATATAGAACAATCCAGGTACAACAATCACCTGACATAGTGTTCCAATAAGCATACCTCCAACTGCAGCAGCACCCAAAGTCATGTTACCATTATATCCAACTCCATTAGGAATAATCAATGAAAGCAAACCAATAATCATCGCTAACGAGGTCATTAAGATAGGACGTAGACGGGCCCCAGCACCTAATATGGCCGACCAAGATATCGCCATACCTGTTCTTCGACGTTCTAATGCGAACTCAACGATAAGGATTGCGTTCTTAGCTAATAGTCCAATCAACATAATTAGCGCAATTTGCATGTAGATATCGTTATTGTTCTTGAGAGAAGTGTGAACAAGAAAAGCTCCTGCAAGACCGAAAAGGTATGAGACAAGATCACCGATAATGGCAATAAATAGCTTTCGTATTGAGCACTAAGAATCAAATAAACGAATAACAAACACAAACCGAAAATCATGAATGTTGAGCTACTTGACTCTTGTTCTGCACGTGTTAAACCTGAATAGTCAAACGAATAACCTTGTGGAAGACTTGTCTTTTGCCACTTCGTTCAACGCATTTAGGGCTTCACCTGATGAATAACCATCTGACACTTGCGCATTAACATTGATCGCAGTGTATAGATTGAAACGTTCAACTGATTGAGGACCGAATGTCTGTTTCAAGTTAACAAACTCGTTAATAGGCGACATTCCCTTATTGGTTCGTACATAAATGCTATTTAAGCTCTTTACATCTGCACGGAAGTTAGGTGCAGCCTGAATGTAAACACGATACAACTTACCATACGCATTGAAGTTAGATGCGTACATTCCACTAAAGTATCCCTGCATTGTTGTTAAGATATCTTTGGTGAAAATACCGCTTTGTTTACAGCGAGCAACGTCAATATCAAGCATATGTTGTGGATACTTGGTATCGAAAGTGAGTCATCGCATTGGTAATTTCAGGACGCTTATTCAACTCAGCAATAAAGTTCTTGGTTACGTTAAAGAACTTATCTATATCGCCACCAGTACGGTCTTGCACGAGAAAGTTAAACCACCGGTCATCGAATAACCCTGAACCATAGGTGGAGGGAATGCAAGTATCTGTGCACCTTTAATGGCTGCGGTCTGCTTTATAGATCATTCCTAGCACCATCATACTACCTTCATTGTGCACACAATGTACTTTTAAGGGTTTCATCTTTGCTTCTCTCTTCAAAACTCTTTTAGTTTCACGAAGATAGTAGCATTATTTGAGCCTGCACCTCAAACAAACCATATCCTGTTAAGATAGTTCTTTGCGCAATAGCGGGGTTTGTTGCCAACATTGCATCAACCTGTTTAACAATCTTCTTGGTCTCTTCTAGACCTGTTCCTGGAGGTTTGTATGTTAATCAATAAGTTACCTGTATCCTCATTGGGCACCAAACTACTCTTTGTATTCATTTGCAGTGACACCAAGAACAACGATACCTATAACCAAAAGCGATAATTGCAAGAACTGGTTTCTTAACAAATACGGTTACAATCTTTTTATATTTGTCGAAACTCTATCGTATGATGCGTTGAAGAAAGCATGAAACGCTCCATTCTAGTCATCTTTCTCTGTACCATCTTCGTTATGAGGTTTCAATAACACTGCACAAAGAGCAGGAGAAAGCGTTAAAGCGTTCACAGCAGATATGACAATAGATATCGCCATGGTTACACCGAACTCACGATAGAATGTTCCTGAGGTACCGCCATAAACGAAACGGGCACGAATACCGATGCCATTACAAGTGTAATAGATATAATCGCACCTGAAATTTCATTCATTGCATCGACAGTTGCACTCTTTGTAGACTTATATCCTAAGTCTAATTTAGCGTGAACTGCCTCAACTACGACTATGGCGTCGTCTACTACGATGGCAATAGCAAGCACTAACGCTGAAAGAGTTAGCAAGTTAGAGTGAAGCCGAATACATTTAAGAAGAAGAATGTACCAATTAGCGACACAGGTACAGCAACAAGCGGTACAAGTGTTGAGCGAAATCTTGCAAGAAGATGTAAACCACGATAAACACGAGTATAAATGCCTCGATAAGTGTCTCTACCAAGTGGTGAATTGATGCGTCCAAGAACTCTGTAACGTCTGATATGATACGGAATTCCATACCTGGTGGCATGATTTTTTGCTGTTCTTCAAGCACCTTCTTCACATCAGTTTTGCAATTTGAGTAGCATTCGAACCCGCACTTTGTGTAATCATCATAACCACTGCAGGATCACCATTTGAACTCATTTCCATACCGTATGAAAGTCCACCCATTTCGACTTTAGCAACGTCTTTCACACGAAGTGTTTGGCCATTATCATCAGTTGAGATAATCATATCAGCAAACTCTTCTGGCTTTTGCAATCTTCCTTTATATCGAATGGTGTACTCATACATGTTACTTGTTTGTTCTCCAAGTGAACCAGGAGCCGCTTCGATGTTCTGTTGCGCCAAAATGCCCACCAAATCTGATGGAATTAGGTTGTGTTGCTTCATCTTTGCAGGATCAAGCCACATTCTTATGGTATAAGTTTTTCAGAACCAAAGCTTTTGACAGTTACCCACACCTTTTCACACGCTTGATAGCGGGAACGACGATTGATGTCTGCATAGTTGGTTAAGAATTGCTCATCATATTTGGTCTTATCTCCTGCTAATGACAAGATAAGCACCTGAGAATTCTGTCGTTTTGCAACCTGCACACCCGACTGAGTTACTTCTGCTGGCAACAAAGCACTCGCTTGTGTAACACGGTTTTGCACGTTAACCTGAGCCATATCAGCATCACTTCCTTCTTTAAAAGTAAACGGTAATGGCAGCGCCACCATCGTTTGTAGCAGAAGAAGTCATATAAGTCATGTTCTCAACACCATTGATAGACTCTTCAAGTGGTGTGATAACCGAATTCAATACCGTCTGAGCATTCGCTCCAGGATATGCTGCTTGCACCCTAACTGTTGGTGGAGCAATGTTTGGATACTGCTCTGTTGGAAGAGCAACAAGACCAATTACTCCCAGAATAACTATGATAATTGAAATCACAGTCGACAGCACTGGGCGATAAATAAATGTATCTAATCTCATTGTTTATTTCTTTTTAAAAGAGAATTTGCATCATATCATTTCACCTTATTATATATATAGGCTTTAAAACTGCCTACACTTTCAAAACTGAGATCGAAGTAATTGGGTGAAAAGAGTTGTCCTTATAAAGATTTCTTATTCTCTTTATTGATTATTTACCAAAAGGCCTCTTTAAAGCTTACTTAAATCGTTTTGAGAAGAACCGAGTTCTGTTGTTTCTTTTAGCTTTGCTTCATATTCAGCTTCAGTTAGTCCCTTAATCTCTGCTCCATCGGTAAGAGTTGTGATGCCTTTAAGCACAATTCGGTCTCCAACTTCAAACCACTTGTAACAACATAGGTTTGTCCATCGTTGTCATGGACTAATCTTTATTTCTGTATATTTTACCTTATTGTTTTTGCCTAAGATATAAAACAAAGTAGCGATCTTGCACTTGTGCCACTGCATCTTGTGGTACAACGATAGCGTTTGATGTAACCTTTGGAACAACGATAGAACCACTTCCGCCACTACGAAGAATGTGATCGGGATTTGAGAAGTGTGCAACCATAGATACAGAACCAGTTGAACTATCGATAACACCGCTCATTTTGGTTACTTTTTCAGGTTGAGAATAAATTGTTCCGTCTGCTAATTTCAATTTAACACTAGGATAAGTTGAAAGCTTGATTCTTCTTACCTCCTCACGTTTCTTGACATATCTAACACATCTTTTTCTGTCATAGAGAAGAACACTTCCATGGTGTTATTGTCTGAAACAGTAGTTAATGGCTGTGCGCTTGTTGGTCCAACGAGTGCTCCAACCTTAAAAGGTAGACTTCCGACTAAACCACTTGTAGGACTTTTTACAAAGCAATAGCTCAATGTTTCTTTTGCAGATGCAAGAGAAGCTTGTGCTTGTACCAACACAGCTTTGCGTTTTCATAAGTATTTTGAGCTGTTTGTAATTCGTATTGACCTATTACATTACTATTAAATAGCTTTTGACTGTTATCGTAAGTCAACTTAGCTGTGTTCAATTGAGCTGTTGCTGAGCTTACGCAGCTTTTGGCTTGACGAACTGCAGCTTGGTAAGTTTCACTGTCAATAACGAACAAAAGCTGACCAGTTGTTACTCTCTGACCTTCTTTTTACCAACAGTTTCGTAATAAAACCAGAAACCTTTGGACGTATTTCTACATCTTGAACACCACGAATAGTGGCTGGATATAGAGTTTCACTTGAAGACCCTTGCGACTCAATTGTGCGTACAGGATATTCATTATCATTAAAACCTGCGCCTTGTTTTTCCGCCTCCACACGAGGTTAAAAACAAAGATACAGCAGCAATTAAGAATAATACTTTTTGTTTCATAACGTGTTATTATAATTATATATTTATTTTCGTTGTAACATTGCCATTCTACCCTGCTAAAACTTTCTTTATTCATTGCGTTTTTGCTTTTACAAAGATACGCCTTTTTACATTATATTAAAAACGTAGAAGAAATATATTTACAATTTATTAACGCACAATTATTTTTCAAGGTGACTTTGAATCAATTTTAGTGATAAAGAACAAGAAAATAAAAGCTATCGAAATTAGCTTGCAATAGCATTGACATTACAGTGTAAAAGCATTGAGATTAGAGAATAAAAGCATTGCTTTTATAAGAAAAAGAAAAGCTGAAAAGCGTATCTACTAAAACACAAGCTATACTTATTGTTGTATGAAAGAATGAGAAGAAAGGCTAAGTATAGGGCAAAAGAAAAGAGCAAGAATGCTATCGAAAAGAATTCTTGCTCCAGTGTTCAAAGGCACCAAATTAATGTCAATGATTGTATTTTATTAGTCTTAAAAAGTAGGGTCTAATTCAACAGGACAGTGATCACTTCCAAAAGATATCTGTGTGTATCTTTGCGTCAGTGAGATGATCTTTCAATCGTTCTGAAATAAGGAAATAATCAATACGCCAGCCTGTATTCTTCTCTCTTGCTTTGAATCTATACGACCACCAGCTATAAGTTATTTGCTCGGGGATATAGATATCTAAATGTATCAATAAAACCATTAGCAAGTAAAGTTGGTCATCTTTTTCACGCTCTTCGTCGGTGAATCCCGCATTACGTCTATTGGTTTTTAGGGTTCTTCAAGTCTATTTCTTGGTGAGCAACATTCATATCTCCACACACCACAACAGGTTTATTGGCATCGAGTTTGGGCTAAATACTGACAATCTCTCCCACTCCATTCTATAATCAAGACGTTTCAACTCGTCTTGTGAGTTGAGTGTATAAACAGTTACTAAATAAAACTGCTCAAATTCAAGAGTAACGACACGTCCTTCATGGTCGTGTTGATCGACTACTATACCATATTGCACACTTAATAGGGGTGTGTTTGGTGTATATTGCTGTACCCTGAATAGCCTTTTTATCGGCATAATTCCAGTAAGACTCATATCCCTTCGAACTGCAAAGTCGAGTTGTCCTGCCTGCATCTTTTGTTTCTTGCAAGCAGAAAAAGTCTGCATCGAGGGCTTTAAAAAGTATCTTCAAATCCTTTTTGTTACGCTGGCTCTTAAGCCATTTACATTCCATGAAATAAATTTCATTTTTACTTATTCTTTATAGGGGTAAATATATGGAGTTTCTGTTTTATTCGTTGTTTTTCTATCTCTAAAATCGACATCAAAATGTGTTTGTTTACACTTATTATATTATAGAAAGAGAATAACAATCTGTTTTGAAAAGTGAGAAGATTGGTTTTTGCAATAACAATCTACTTTCGAGAAAAACAGCTTTGCTCTTTTCAAAACAATAAGAGTCGTTTTGCTTTTGCAATATCAATGTTTTTGAATCATTGCAATAAATTCTTTGCGTCGTTCTATATCATCGAATACACCACAATAATCAATTGTTGTGATGGCAGCATGCTGCTTTTCTTCGCCTCGCATCTGCATACACATGTGCTCAGCCTCTACAAAAACAATCACACCTTGGGGCTGAAGAGCATTTTCGATGCACTCTTTTTATTTCACGAGTGAAAACGCTCTTGCACCTGAAGTCGATGACTAAAAATATCCACTACACGTGCTATCTTGCTTAATCCTGTTACGAGTTGGTTGGGAATATATGCTACATGCACCTTTCCATAGAATGGAAGTAGGTGATGTTCGCACATTGAAAAACGAATGTCTTTAACAATCACCATTCGTTGATACTCTTCTTTGAAAGAAGAGTTGATGAGTTCTGCCGAAGGATCTTCGTTATAACCACTTGTTAACTCGCACATTGCCTGGGCAACACGTTGTGGCGTGCGCTCAAGTCCAGGTCTATTTGCAATCTTCTCCTATTAATTCAAGAATATGCTTATAATGCTCTTCGAGAGCAACAATTGGCTGTTTAGATTCCTTTCTCGTTTTTCATCTCTATTAATTTTTGAACCGTAATCTTACCTCTAACCAATGATGCTTGCTTAAATCCCATTGCTTTTACGTCTTTAAGCATGCGCACTGCATCATCATAAGAACGATAGTTTCCGATACGACAAATCCATCTTGGCGAATAGAAATGTACGTAAACAGGTTCTGCAGGAAAGCTTCTTTTAAGCTTTGCACCTATCTCTTCGGCTGTTTGACGGTCTTTTCTTGAGTTTCCTCCTGCGTAAACTTGCACACGATAACCATCTACTTTATAACTACCAACCATCACTTTCTTTCGGGTATCGACAACTGGTATTTCTAATTCTTTATCGTCTTGAGGGGTTTCTACTTTCTTCTTATCTTGTTCGTGTTTTGTAGAATCTTTCTTAGAATCGCCTTCTTGCTTTGAAGCAGGTGTGCCATTTGTGGCAGGCTGCTTTGTTGTTGCAGTAGAAGGAGTAGTTGGTTGTGTTTTTTCGGTAGTCTTATTATCCTGTGGAGTGGTGCCTTTTTCCTTTTGAGGAGCAGGCGCAACGGGTGTAACAGAGCCTGTTTTAGCCCCATTCACCAATTCAGAAATCTCTTTACTTTGGTTTATTACAACTGTTCCCTGGTTTTGTTTGCGTTGTTGTATGTGCTCGGTGTAGTTCTGTGCACATACCATTGCAACCCCAGTTAACACTCATTATGAACAATGCAACTAAACGTTTCATAATCCTAATACCTTATTTATATATTTTAATTGGATAAAAGAAAATATTGAGATGGTTGACACTTACATGCCAACTATCCCAATATTCAGTTATTTATTTCTTCCAACCGTCGATAACGCCTAAGAAATCAGCAGCTTTTTAGTGATGCACCACCAATCAAAACCACCATCGATATCAACCTTAGAGAATAGCTCTGCAGCGTTCTTTGCATTACAGCTACCACCGTAAAGGGATGCTAGTTTCTTGTGCAACTGCGTCTCCGTACTTCTCAGCAACTACTGAACGGATGTATGCATGTATTTCTTCTGCTTGGTCAGAAGTAGCAGTTTTACCTGTACCAATAGCCCAAATTGGCTCATAAGCAATGATTACGTTCTTGAATTCTTCTGCAGTTAGATTGAATACAGAACCTTCTAGCTCAGCTTTAACAACTTCGTTTTGCTTGTTAGCTTCTCTTTCTTCAAGTGATTCACCAATACAGAAGATCACTTTAAGATTGTTCTTAAAAGCTAAAAGAACTTTTTCTTTCAATATTTCTGGTGTTTCTCCGTAATATTGACGACGCTCTGAGTGACCAAGAATAACGTATTGAGCACCTGTACTCTTTACCATTTCTGCAGAAACTTCACCTGTGTAAGCTCCTTTTTCTTTGTCTGCGCAGTTCTCTGCACCAAGTCCTATAACCTCAGAGTTAAGAGTTTGTGCAGCCATTGCTAAGTGAATGAATGGTGTACAGATAACAACATCACAGTTAGGTTTGTTTACTGTTAGTGTGTCGTTTAGTTCTTTAGCTAACGCTAAGCCTTCTTGCAGGTTCAGATTCATCTTCCAATTACCTGCTACAATTTTTCTTTCTCATATTTATTTTTCTTTTTAAAGAGTTTGTTATATAATTTATTTGACTTTTTCTTTTTCTTTGATCCCAACGACTCCAAGCCCATATTCTATCAGCAATGAGAGTAGAATTAAGGGTAACAAATACCACAAAAGATTTTTGATATCTTTGTCATTGTACTTGCAACGTGTGGCTTTGAGATGGCAAGTTCATCTAAGTTGCCTTTTAACTCCTCGTCTCTTGGGAAATCATTGTGACTCCATTTTGTTCACCACTTTTCCGTCTTTTCAAGAGCAATAAAGCCTGGATTGCTTCGAATAATCGTCTTTAATGTGGTTCCATCTGTATGACAGAAAAGGATATTCTGCACCTGTAAGTTCAATCCAAGAGTTAATTCCATTTGCGCCACTTGCAGTTAAACAATAAAAAGGATAGCCTTTATCTAGGGCGTATTCGTATAGTCTATCGATCTCACCGAAATTGGTATCGTCTGCCTTTTTCCAACCAGAGGTGCAATTAATAAGAAGGTATATCCTTTGTTATTTAGAATCGAGTCGGTGATGTCTTTACCTCTCTTTGTAGAGATAGAAAATCTTTTATTGGTGGAACATAGCCCTCTTTAACAAGTTTTGTCTTTGAATCTACAAACGTCCAAGAGCTATCTGGATAATCATTTAACGTGAATTCTTTTCTGCACATCACCTTTCTTTAATATAAAAGGTAGTCTCATATTGAGACGCTTCTGCATCGTCTTGGAATCTCCATTCCCTTTTAATATCCGCCCCAATGTGATATGGTCCGAAAATCAAATATAGGCAGTTTGTATAAGCTATAAACGCTTGTTACCAGAATAAAGAGAATGGTATAATTGATAAGAATCCATTGGTTTGCTCTTTGAAAATGAATCGAATCATTCGCAAAGGACGATAACATAAGAGCGCAGAACAGCCTAATAAAGATGATATTCTTTAGTAAGCTTTGTCCGTTTGTCAATTTAATGGCATCGCCAAAGCAACCACAATCACGAATAGGATTAAAGAAATAAACCGCTAAAGTGATAAACTGTCATTATCGACATAATAACCAATAACCACTTAGAAGTAGACCTTCTGCGGACGGCAAACAATGCGAATATACCTAAAGAGAATTCTATTGCCGCAATAAGAACAGCAATAACCAGAACCAAACCAACTTGGTATAAAAAGAGTGTAAAGATACACTTTTCGAGATATTCTTGCAGTTTATATTGAGTCCCAAGTGGGTTCACAGCCTTTACATATCCCGAAAAAATGAATGTAATCGCTAACAACAAGCGACACAAGTTCACTATGATATTCTTAATACTACTCACAGAGTTTGATAATGCCGAACACTGAATAGTTTACAATGTCCATATAGTTGGAATCAATTCCTTCAGAAACAAGAGTTTTACCATCAAGGTTTTCAATTTCCTTTATGCGCTGAATCTTGGTCAAAATCAAATCAGTATAACTACTAACACGCATCTCGCCATGCTTCATCATAGTCGTGATTCTTCTTTATCATCAATTGTAGGACAGTGTTTGCACTTGTCGTACAATTCAAGAGCGGTTTCGGCAGTTATATCGATTGTATCTGAAAAAGCCATGAACAAGCTGTATCAAACCAATTAAACCATAATTCACCATTGCAATGAATTCTGGTAGGATACCTTCGTTCACCCATGACTCTCCTTTTATTTCCAAAGAGCGAACTCGTTTGGCTTTAATAAAGAGCTGATCTGTAAGAGATGAGGGACGAAGAATGCGCCACGATGGTCCATAATCGTGTAACTTTGAAGCAAAAACATTACGACATGTCAATAATGCTGCCTGAAATTGTTCTTCTGTATTTCCTTTTTCCATAACGTAAGTGCAAATTTACGCATTTCAAATGAAATGGCAAAATAAAAAGGAAAATGACCTTTTACTCTTTACAAATCTCTTGTTTCATTCTAATTTTTATCATTCTCACAACGCTACACATTGCATCATAGCGAGCTCTTAATGAATCTCTAGTCAAACCTAAGCGATTCTTTTGCAACAATGTCTCGGCACTTTGCAATGCGGTTGGGAATGTTTTGCAATCTGAGAATCAGTTTTCACAATTTCTTGTTCGGCTTGTTTAAGCGATGCTTTTTGCCAAATTACAAGAGCTTTTTTTCGTTCTTCTATCGCAGAAGGATACTTCCACACGTAGCGCAGAGATAGAGTCCAATGCTCGTTTATAGTCACCTTCATTATAATAGAGTGTCTATATCCTCAAGTTATTTGAGCTGCTTTGTATTGCATTGACTTTGAGTTTACATGCCACTGCAATAAAAGAACTAGCATTATGAAAACATATTTTCTTCATGCCACAAAAATACGAAAAATATCCATAGTGAGTACTTTTTAAAAAGGGTATTTTTACTATCTTTGTAGGCATATTAAGAAGAATTTACATTAGGATGAGAAATCTTTTCAAACTCAGATTTAGCTAAAATTCTAAATCAAGACATATTTCACTTAATTTCTAAAAGCCGCCGATGCACTATCATTAGAGTGCTATGTTGTGAAGCGGATACGTCAGAGATTTATTTTTAGAACGCCCCTCGAAAGATATTGATGTTGTTGTTGTTGGAAGCGGAATTGCCGTTGCTGAGAAACTAAAAGCTATGCTTGGACATGGCGCTCACTTATCTGTTTTTCGCAATTTTTGGCACTGCTCAAGTTAAATATAAAGGTATAGAGGTCGAATTTGTTGGTGCAAGACGAGAGAGTTATCAACGAAATTCGAGAAAACCAATAGTTGAAGACGGTACACTTGAAGACGATCAGAACCGCAGAGACTTTACTATCAATGCCCTTGCAGTGTGCTTAAACAGTGCAAGATTTGGCGAATTGGTAGACCCTTTCTATGGAATAGAAGACTTAGAAGATGGAATTATACGCACACCCCTCGACCCAAATATCACCTTTTCTGATGATCCTTTGCGCATGTTGCGCTGCATTCGTTTCGCTACTCAATTGAATTTCTTTATCGAAGACGAAACTTTTGATGCGCTAATAGAGAATGCTGAGAGAATAAAAATTATCAGTGGAGAGCGTATCAGCGACGAACTCAATAAGATTATGTTATGCAAAACGCCAAGTACAGGGTTTATAGACCTTTACAGATGCGGTTTGCTTCAGATTATACTCCCTGAACTTTGCGCCCTTGATATTGTGGAAACACGCAACGGAAGAGCGCATAAGAACAACTTTATCACACTCTTGAGGTATTAGACAACATCGCTAAAGCACACCGATAACTTATGGCTTAGATGGGGAGCACTGCTTCATGACATTGGAAAGCCAAAGAGTAAGCGATGGGAAAACCTTGAGTTGGACCTTCCACAACCACAATTTCATCGGAGCTAAAATGGTTCCGCAAATGTTTAGACGTCTAAAACTACCATTAGATGCAAAGATGAAGTATGTACAATCAATGGTAGACCTACACATGCGACCTATTGTTATTGCCGATGATATAGTTACTGATAGTGCTGTTCGACGCTTAATTAACGATGCGGGCGACAATATCGACGACTTAATGACGCTTTGCGAGGCCGATATCACAACGAAGAACTCAATGAGAAAGCAACGTTTCTTAGATAACTTCCGCATTGTTCGTGAGAAGATTGAAGATCTAAAGGAACGTGACTACAAGCGTGCTTTGCAACCAGTGATAGACGGAAACGAGATTATGGAGATGTTCCATCTCCCTCAAGGTCCTGCCGTTGGAACATTAAAGCAAACGCTTAAGAATGCTGTTCTCGACAATGTGGTTCCTAACGAACGTGAGGCTTTTGATGGAATTGCTCACCAACAAGGCAAAACAAATGGGACTTATATCTTAAAAAGTAACGTTCTTTTTGTACGATGCCCATCATCTATATCGATTCATTAGATCACCCTGGGGTAGACATTTTCTGTGCACTTACAGAGGCTCAGCTACGCAATAAGCAACATTCCGACAAGGGTTTGTTTATTGCCGAGAGTCCTAAAGTGATTGAAGTAGCCCTTCGACAAGGCTTTATTCCTACGGCTCTTCTATGTGAAGAACGCCATATCACGGGCGATGCAGCCAACATCATCGCTCAAAATCCAGCGATACCTATATACACTGGCACTACGAGATGTCTTAGCATCGATAACGGGTTACACGCTAAGTCGAGGTGTCCTGTGCGCCATGAAACGCCCTACTCTTCCTTCTGTCGAAAGCATTTGCAACACAGCTTCACGCATTGCCATTATCGACGGGGTTGTAGATACAACGAATATCGGTGCTATCTTCCGCTCGGCAGCAGCACTTGGGATAGACGGAATACTATTAACTAAGAGTTCGTGCGACCCCTTTAACCGACGAGCGGTGCGTGTTTCGATGGGCTCTATCTTTCTTATTCCGTGGACATGGCTCGACAATGGTATCGAAGAAGTGGCACAACATGGCTTTAAAACCGTTGCAATGGCATTGCGACACAATTCTATCGATATCGACGATTCACGTCTAAAGAAAGAAAGAGAAGTTGGCTATTATTTTGGGAACGGAGGGAGATGGCTTGGCAGAATCAACAATTTTAAATACTGATTATGTTGTTAAAATACCCATGCATAACGCTGTCGACTCGCTAAATGTGGCTGCAGCATCGGCTGTTGCATTTTGGGAGCTTTGTAAAAAGCCATAGTTCTCGTTTTTACATTATATAATAAGGGGGTCTTTTCGTATTCTTATCACCCTCAACTCATCATCCTTTTTCACCTTATTCTTTACAATTGATTGGCAACCATCATTCGCCAATCTTTCTACCTCTATCTTCTTCTAAAAGTAAAAATCACTGCTTTTCCTTACAAAAGCAATGCTATTGCGCCCCAATCTCAATGCTTTTTGCTCCAATAACAGCACTTTTACAACACACTTGCATTTTACGCCTATTCAAAGTGGTTTCGGTTTTAAGAATGTTTGATTTATCTCAATTTTTAATAAGACGTAAATATCGTTTTTCTCATTTTTAATAATTAACTTTGCAGAAAAAGCCTTTTTACCCTGTATACAAGACGCATTTAAACGTTTTTCGAGGGCTTTAAAGGAGATAAGAAACGATCTATTAGAATAAGAAAAAGTATTATATACATTACTATGAAACAAAAAAGAAACATCATTTTCGCAACAGCTCTAACGCTGTCTCTATCGTTCAGCACTGCAAATGCTGGTAATTTGTCGCTCAACAGCCCTTCTATGGTGGCAGTGAAAGACAACACTTTCATTAAAAGCAACCGCCCACAAGAGAGCGAACGTTTATTTAAATCAGACGTAATAGAGAGAAAAATTAAAGAAGTTACTAAGCTTCTGTGAAAGAATCCATACCTTGCTTGGATGTTCCAAAACTGCTATCCTAACACACTTGACACCACTGTACACTTCGATGGCAAAGATGATACCTTTGTTGTAACTGGAGATATTCCTGCAATGTGGTTGAGAGACTCAAGCGCACAGGTGTGTGCCTTACTTGCAATTTGCCAATAAAGACGAAAATCTTCGTAAGATGTTGCGTGGCGTTATCTTACGACAATTGAAGGTGCATCAATATTGATCCTTATGCAAATGCATTTAACATGGGTCCAACTGGTGGCGAATGGCAAAAGGACTGGACTGACATGAAACTTGAATTGCACGAGCGTAAATACGAAATCGACTCGCTTTGCTACCCTATTCGCCTTGCTTATGAATACTGGAAGATCACTGGAGACACTTCTATCTTTGGCGAAGAATGGCAAAAAGCGGTTCAAAATATCCTCAAAACTTTCCGTGAACAACAAAGAAAAGATGGCCACGGACCTTATAGTTTCATGCGAGAAACAGCATGACAATTAGACACTGTTTGCAATGCAGGATTCGGTTCACCTGTTAATCCTGTTGGTCTTATCGCCTCAGTATTCCGTCCAAGCGACGATGCTACTACTTTCTTGTTCCTTGTTCCATCTAACTTTATAGCTGTATCGTCATTAAATAAGGCTGCAGAAATTTTGAACACGGTTAATAAAGATAGTCAATTGGCAAACAACTGCACCAGTCTTGCTAACGAAGTACACGATGCTCTACAAAAATATGCAGTGGTAAATCACCCTAAATATGGTAAGATTTATGCTTTTTGAGGTAGATGGTTTTGGCAATCAACTATTGATGGACGATGCTAATGTACCTTCTCTTTTTTAGGTCTAAGCTATTTAGGTGACGTTCCAAGTAACGATCCCATATATCAAAAATACCCGTAAGTTTGTGTGGAGTAAAGACAACCCTTACTTCTTTAAAAAGGCACAGCAAGCGAAGGTATTGGTAGTCCCTCATACAGGCTATGATATGATTTGGCCTATGACAATTATGATGAAAGCATTTACTTCTAACGATGATGCTGAAATTAAATGGTGCATTGAACAATTGATGAATACAGACGCAGGAAAAGGTTTTTATTCATGAATCATTTAATCAAAAGACAATCCTTCTAAATACACAAGAGATTGGTTTGCATGGCAAAAACACGCTATTTGGCGAATTGATTATTAAGTTAATAGACGATGGTAAGCTCAATGTTCTACTATCAGCTCAACGCAGTAGCACAGCACCACTTCAATAATTCTGAAATAAAAACTATTAGACGAAATGAATAAAACCATGATATTATCAGCATTTTTTTCGCTTGCAATGTTGCTTTCGAGCAGCGTTGATCAAGCGAAGAAAAGCGTTGTAGACGATGTTAGCACACTTGTCGGAACTCAATCTTCTTACGCCTTATCTACAGGTAACACTTATCCTGCCATCGCTTTTGCCATGGGGTATGAACTTTTGGATGCCTCAAACGGGTAAAATGGGCGACGGCTGGGCTTATGCTTACACCGCAGATAAGATTAGAGGGATTTAAACAAACGCACCAACCAAGCCCATGGATAAATGATTACGGACAGTTTTCTATTATGCCAACAACGGGCAAACGCATCTTTAATGAAGACGAACGAGCTTCTTGGTTCTCACATAAAGCAGAGCAGGCAACACCTTATTATTATAAGGTTTACCTCGCTGATTATAACATTACCTCTGAGATTGCCAACAGAACGTGCAGCCATATTTCGATTTACATTCCCTAAAAATGATGCTTCGAATGTAGTGGTAGATGCTTTCGACAAAGGTTCGGAAAGCAACTATTATCCCTTCTGAACGCAAGATCATTGGTTATACTACCAAAAACAGCGGTGGTGTGCACGAAAAACTTTAAAGAACTACTTTGTAATTGTATTCAACAAGCCTTTTAAGAGTGTTTCAGCTGTTAAAAATGGAACGCTAAAAGAGGGTGTAGAAAATGTGTCGTGCGACCATGCTGGGGCTATTGTTAGTTTTGAAACTCAACGAGGCGAGCAGATTGAAGCACGTGTTGCATCATCGTTTATCAGTGCCGAACAAGCTGAAATCAATCTAAAAGAATTGGGTAACAACTCGTTTGACGTGATTAAAAGAACAAGGCAAACAACGCTGGAACGATGTTCTTGGACGCATTGAAGTGGAAGATGACAATGTAGATAATATACGCACTTTCTACTCTTGCTTATATCGTTCGGTGCTATTCCCACGTAGTTTCTACGAAAAAGACGCACAAGGCAAACATCATGCACTACAGTCCTTATAACGGAAAGGTGCTTCCTGGCTATATGTTTACAGACACTGGATTCTGGGATACCTTTCGTTGTTTATTCCATTCCTCAACCTTATGTATCCAAAGATGAATGAAATGATGCAAGAGGGTTTAGCCAATGCTTATAAAGAGAGTGGTTTCTTACCCGAATGGGCAAGTCCTGGACATCGTGATTGCATGGTGGGTAACAACTCTGCATCAGTTGTTTCTGATGCATGCATTAAGGGTTAGGTAACTACGACATTGAAACTCTTTGGCAAAGCAGTGAAACATGGGGCTAACAACGTGCATCCAAAAAGGTGGGTTCTACAGGTAGAAAAGGCGTTGAATATTACAACAAGTTGGGCTATGTTCCATACGATGTAAAATCAATGAGAGCGTTGCTCGTACCCTTGAATATGCTTACGACGACTGGTGTATCTATCAATTAGGAAAGAAATTGGGGCAGTCTGCAAAGGAATTGGCTCCTTTTTAAACAACGTGCACTTAACTATCGCAACGTGTTCGATAGCGAATCGAAAATTGATGCGTGGTAAACTTGCTAATGGAAAGTTCCAAACTCATTCAATCCTTTGAAGTGGGGAGATGCATTTACTGAAGGAAATGCTTGGCACTACACTTGGTCTGTGTTCCATGACGTGAAGGGTTTGATTCAATTAATGGGCGGAAAGCAACACTTTAACGCTATGCTCGACTCTGTATTCAATCTTCCTCCAATCTTCGACGATAGCTATTATGGCGGAGTAATTCACGAAATACGTGAAATGCAGATTATGAATATGGGCAACTATGCACGGAAATCAACCTATTCAGCATGCAATCTACCTATATAACTATTCTGGTGAGCCATGAGCTCAATATTGGATTAGAGAAGTGATGAATCGCCTTTACACAAAGCGCTCCTGATGGCTATTGCGGAGATGAAGATAATGGTCAAACATCGGCTTGGTATGTGTTTAGTGCAATGGGTTTCTACCCTGTTTGTCCTGGAACTACACAATATGTGATAGGCTCTCCTTATTTCAAGAAAATACAATTGCACCTCGAAAATGGCAATACTATCACATTGAATGCGCCAAAAGAACAGCGAAGAGAACCGTTTTATCAATAGTATTTACGATAAATGGTACTCCTTATTCTAAAACGTTCTTCAATCATTCTGACCTACTAAAAGGTTGCAATATCGTTTATAACATGAGTAAAGAGCCCAATAAACAAAGGGGGAATAAACGAGAAAGATGCTCCTTACTCGTTTACTGATGAATTGAAAAATAGTAATAATTAAAGCTCGAAAGAGGTTCTCTAAAGGCTATTTTGCCTTTCTTTTGTTTCCACATTATCATATATTGGTAACCAATGAGAAATCTCTTTCGAGCTTTTTCATGTTCTTTATTTTTCCTGTTTTTATGCAGGAACTACACTGCTCCTAATATTTTGCGAGCATTATCCACTCTTTCTTGCTCTGGAGAAGCCACATCATTCAATGTATAAGGAATGCCCATCTGCTCCCATTTATACACGCCTAAAGCATGATAGGGCAACACTTCTACTCGTTCTACATTGTTCAATCGATCTATAAAGGCACGTAATTCATGCAAATACTCATCATTATCGGTTATAGTTGGAACGAGTACATGGCGTATCCACACTGGCTTTTGTAGCTCAGAGAGGTAAAGAGCGCAGTCGAGAATATTGTCATTCTCTCGTCCTGTCAATTTCTTATGCTCGTTACTATCGATGTGTTTCAAATCAAACAACAACAAATCGGTATATTCCATCAACTCATTAAACTTACTAAAGAAGGGCTCTTCTCTTGTAAATGGCTGGGCTGCGGTGTTCTATGCAGGTGTGAATACCCAAGCTTTTTGGCCTTTTTAAAGAGTTCAATCATAAAGTCCATTTGCAATAAAAGCCTCTCCTCCACTCAACCGTAATACCGCCTTTCTTTCCCCAATAAGTACGATACTTCAATGCCTGTTCGAGCAATTCGTCTGCCGAACGCATATCTTTTGAATCGGGATTCCATGTATCTGAGTTTGTGACAATATCTGCAACGAAGCTTGCAACCCTTAAGAAATATGATAAAACGAATACTGGTCCATCAACAGACCCAAAGGTTTCAACTGAATGTACTGCAGCTTTTGTCATAATGAAAGATACTAAATAAAGTGTTGTTTTTGTGTTATAATATGATTCTTTGCCTTGAATAAACAGCCACTTGGGCAGTTATCCGACATAAAAAAGAAAAGTGCAAAGACTATATTTCGAGCCTTTGCACTTTAATATTGTTATACAACCAAAGGCTATTATGCCATACGTCCGTGAGCTTGACGTGCGATAACGTTCAACTGTTGCTCACGAGTTAGGGTCGATAAACTTCACTGCATATCCGCTAACACGAATAGTAAAGTTTGCATATTCTTCTTTTTCTGGGTGCTCCATACAATCGATGAGCTTTTCAACACCAAATACATTCACGTTCAAATGGTGTGCGCCACGATCGAAGTAACCGTCCATTACGTTCACAAGTGTTTCTACTTGCTCCTCTTCTGTGTGTCCTAAAGTAGTAGGACTGATTGTTTGTGTATTTGAAATACCATCAGTGCGTATTCATAAGGGCAGCTTAGCAGTTGAGTTTAACGACGCAAGTAGACCGTTTTTCTCTGCTCATAAGATGGATTTGCACTCTGGAGCGAATGGAGCTCCAGCTCTTCTTCCATCAGGAGTGTTACCTGTTGCCTTACCATATACCACATTTGAGGTGATAGTTAGAATACTTGTGGTTGCTTCTGAATTACGATATGTATGGTGACGACGTATCATTGTCATGAAAGTCTTCAATAACCATACTGCAATATCATCAGCTCTGTCATCATCATTACCATATTTTGGGAACTCGCCTTCAGTCTTAAAGTCTACAGGTAAACCGTTCTCATCTCTGATAATACTTTACTTTTTGCATATTTAATTGCACACAAGCTGTCTACAACATGGCTGAAACCAGCGATTCCAGTTGCGAAAGTTCTGCGCACATTGGTATCGATTAACGCTAATTCTGCAGCCTCATAGAAGTACTTGTCGTGCATATAATGAATCAAGTTAAGGGTATTTACATAAATACCAGCTAACCATTCCATCATATCAATGAATCGAGGTAGGAACTCATCGTAGTTCAATACATCTCCAGATATGGGGTCTATAAGCAGGTCCGCATTGTTCTTTTTGTCTTCTCATCAACGCCTCCTGACACTGCATATAACAAACATTTAGCTAGATTTGCACGTGCTCCGAAGAACTGCATCTCCTTTCCTGTCTGCGTTGCAGATACACAACAGCAGATAGAATAGTCGTCTCCCCATATCGGACGCATTACATCATCGTTCTCATATTGTATCGAACTGGTTGTAACAGAGATCTTAGATCGCATATTGTTTGAAACCTTCTGGAAGGCGAGAGCAATACAATACAGTTAAGTTTGGTTCAGGAGAGAGGACCCATGTTCTCAAGAGTATGAAGGAAACGAAATCGTTCTTTGTAAACCATTGAACGTCCATCCATACCCATACCCGCCATTTCTAGGGTCGCCCAGATAGGATCTCCAGAGAAAAGTTGATTGTAAGAAGGGATACGAGCGAACTTAACCATATGGAATTTCATTACCAAGTGGTCTGATAAGTTCTTGTGCTTCGCTTTCTGTTAGAGTACCTTCTTCCATGTCACGTTGAATATATATATCCAAGAAAGTAGATATACGACCAACCGACATCGCTGCTCCGTTTTTGTGTTTTAATAGCAGACAAGTAGCCAAAGTATAGCCATTGCACAGCCTCATGTGCGTTCATTGCAGGACGAGATGTCATATCCATAAATAAGAGCCATTTCTTTCATTTCCTTCAAGGCCTTTATTTGCATAGATATTTCTTCTCTTTGATCGGATAATCTCATCAGTCATCACGCCACATCCAGTGTTCTTAGGTCAGCTTTCTTTTTCTCTATCAAGAAATCAACACCATATAAAAGCTACACGACGATAGTCTCCGACGATACGTCCACGTCCATAAGTGTCGGGAAGACCTGTTAAAATGTGGTTATGACGCACCAATTTCATTTCGTCAGTGTATGCATCAAACACCCTTCGTTGTGAGTTTTGTGGTATTCAGTAAATATTTTTATGAAGTTCAGGAGCTGGTTCGTAACCATGCAAAGTAGTACAAGCTTTACTCTGCCATCTTAATACCTCCATAAAGGCATAAATGCACGTTTTAGAGGCTTTATCTGTTTTTGCAATCCAACGATCTTTTCAAAGTTCTTTGGTACCTTCACCCATATAAGCTGCAGGATAAGCAGTCATACTTGACACGATTTTTGTTTCCATATCAAGAACTCCACCCTTTTTGCTCTTTCTTCTTTTTGAAGGCCTTAGTAGTGTCCAAAAGCTATTAGTTGCTTCTGTTGGACCTGCTAAAGAGTCAGCAGTACCATCATAAGCAGTGTGAGTTGTCTTGGATAAAGTAGCGCACATCGATATCTTCTGTCCAGTGACTGCCTTTTAAATCCCTTCCATTCGTTCTTCATTTTGAGTTGTGTTGTTTTGTTATTAAAAGCGTACCGAAAGTACTTTCTGTTTTTGTCGTTACATTGTTGATTTTATCATCAAATTGCGGTGCAAAAGTATATATAATTATACATATACGCAATACCTACAAGTGATGATTTTGCAAACCCACATTACAAACTAGCCCAAAAACTGCAATAAAATGACCTTTTTGCAAGAAGAATGTTAAGAAAATATATTAAATGCGAAAATAAAATGCCATCAACCCTTTTATGCTGATTTTTCACAAAAGAATTGATGGCAAACACCTATTTTTATATATAGATAATTAGGGACGAACAGCTATACATTCAACTTCTACAGAGCGCTCTTTGGAGTGTTTTCACTGCCACTGCAGAACGAGCAGGATATGGTTCACTAAGAACTCTGCATAAATTTCGTTCATTGCAGCAAAGTTAGCCATATCACTTAAGAACACTGTTGTTTTTAATTACGTTAGTTAAGATCAGTCCACCTCATTCATTTATAGCACGAGCATTAGTCAATGCTTGGCGAGTTTGAGCTTGAACATCTCCCTCTACGAATTCTCCTGTAGCAGATTAATACCTAATTGTCTCCGAAGTACACAAAACCATTAGCTTCTACGGTTGACTATAAGGTCCAATTGCAGCTGATGCTGCCTTAGTTGTTTTGAATTGTTTTCATAATTGATTTTTATCTTTCGCTGATTATATTGTTTATCTATGATATTCTAAATTGCGGTGTAATACCTAAAATATGTGAGTTTTCACATCAACTTTTAATCATTCACAACGTTGAAAACCCTGTTTTTTATGGTGGATTTTATTTCGAGAAGATGCTCCTCGTTGCGTGTTTCTGCAGTAAGTTTTCACTACACATACTCTTAATTTCAACTTTTGCTCATGGCTCTGTCGTGATGCACCTTATGATGTTTTGCGCCTAATTTTTGACACAATTGCGCATGTTTGTTGCGAGTGTCTCAGGTTGATCGTTCACTTCAATGTGATTGAGCATAGGCGACCACTGCTATCAATCACTACTAATCACACGACCGAGCGTTGTTACATCGATGTTACCTCCGCTCACAAGACACACCACTTTTTTGCCTGCAACAGGTATTTTGTCGAACATCACCGCAGCAACAGCCACAGCACCAGCACCTTCTGCCACCATTTTCTTTTTCTCAATCAATCGCAATATGGCAGCACAAATCTCCTCTTCGCTAACAGTCACTACCCATCAACATAGTTAGAGCAAATGTCAAAGGTAATATCTCAGGCTTTTTAACCGCTATTCCGTCTGCAATAGTAAGCTACTGAGGGTTACAGCACAGCCTTTGGCTTCTAAACCCGGAAACCATACTCGCCGCATTTTCTTTCGCCTCGAACGCCATATACTTTTGATGTTAGGATTCAGCGTTTTAGCCGCATAAGCCACTCCAGAAATCAGTCCTCCGCCTCCAACAGGCACCACAATCACGTCTACATCGGGCAATTCTTCGAGAATTTCCAATGCAATAGTGCCCTGACCAGCAATAACATTCTCGTCGTTAGAAAGGATGAATAAAGGTATAACCAAATTGGTCTCTCATGGCAAGTGCACGATTATAGGCATCGTCATACACCCTGGCACCAAGCAAATCTCCGCTCCTAAACGTCTTGTTGCTTCCACTTTGCTCATCAGGGCCGCTTCTGGTAGGCATATTAAAGACTTTATTCCCATAGAAGTTGCACCCAAAGCCACTCCTGTGCATGGTTTCCTGCCGAGCAAGCAACCACACCTTTCGCCTTTCTTCATCCGAAAGTTGAGATATTTTATAATAAGCTCCTCTTATTTTTAAACGACCCTGTGCGTTGTAAAACATTCGGAGTTTTAAGATACACTTCGCATAGTAGTATTCACCTTTTTAGATATGCACTAAATCGGTTTTTCATAAGATATTCTCGAGTACAATACGTGCATTGTAGAATTTATCAATAGTGAGCATAGATTTATTGGTATTCATCACAAATATAGTATTTTATTTGGAAAACACCTCTATGCTTTTGATTTTTATTGCACAAAAAGGCAAAGTGTACTTTTCGTTTAGCACCGCCTTTTCGCCTGTCATTGCTCTACAATTGCTCTCTCTATTTTTCATAAAAATATTGCTTCAATCATTATAACCCTCCAACACCCAAGATGGGTTAAGCCCAGTATATTGAAATATTTTAGCCAGTCCAAAGACACAACCCAAAGAATCCCTTTTGTTTTTACGTCGATATCAGAGAACCATTTGCGCAAACGACAAGATGTAAAGAGAATGCAACAAGTGTAATAGTACCACCCTGTGCGGAATGAAAGTTGTTGAAGTTTGCTTTATTTTATTGAAAGAAGGACATTACGTTTTGCTCTATAATAATTTCAAATACAAAAGTATATATATATGGGTAAAGTTGAGATAAGAGTTTTTATAGCCCCCAACAGCACGTTTTCCGATAAGAAAAGACGATAGCAGGAAAAGAAGAGATGTCAATTACTTTTTCAAGTCGCATCGCTTTCTAAAACTCAATGCTCGTTGCAAAGTCACTGCTATTAGGTCTAAAAACAATGCTTTTACCATGCTAACTAGCATAGCTTTTGGCTTGCTCCCATTTCACTGTGGGCAACAACAAGGTTGTCTCTATTTTATAGAGTATAACCTTATTTGACACATTCTCTACCTTAAAAACGGAACTAATCTATGTTTATTTCTTCATTATTTTCTTACCATCTACAATATAGATGCTCCTGGGAAAAAGGTGTCCCAAGCTTTGTGTTTGGCGCACTCCTTGAACGTTATAGATGTGCTTTGGAGCTTTTATTTTCGCTTTCGAGCGAGCCAATACCTGTGGCTTTTCAATTTCGTCTACGACATGGAATGTATTGCGGAATGTATTGACGGGTTCCAAGATCTTCACGTCTTCGTTTCGTTCTATCTCAACATGTACTTCATAAGAGTGATTAACTTCTAATTGAGAGCAGGGAAAGTGATACGTGTTGAAGACATCTTTAGATGGGTTATTAAGGCAAAATACACATTGTTTTCGTGAGCCTACCTCTATCCATTTATCCGCAGTTAGGTCGTGTCAAACGATAATATAGTGGACCACGGTAACCGTCTCATTAAATATCCAGTTAATTTTGAATTTACACCTACCAAAACCAATTTGATTTATTTTACTTAGTTCAAAAAGTGCTATATTAGCATCTTTACCATCTACAAGGAAGTCTACAAGTTAAATTCAATGGTTTCCTTGCAAAGAACTTTGGGGAATATTTCTAATTCAGGCTTTTAACATTTTGATTGGAATGACAACCTCTGAACCATTTCTTTTTAGCCTTTATAGCAAGTTTTACATCGTATTTACCTGCTGCTAAAGGACCAACAAATCACTAGTTTTATAATGCTGTGCCAACATTCTTATAGTGAAAGAAGTGTGTCCAAGACGTTGTGCAACAACATTATAATTAATAACATTCTCAATAAACTCTTCGTTGGTTGCCTTGTTTGTCAGTGTCATCACGCAAGTCACCACGCACTTCTTCACAGTAGTTGGATTGTACATTGCTAAAGCCAGCGCGCATACCGAATCTTCAGAAAGGAACAAACACGCTTGGTGCCTTTCTCCATTGTCACATCATCTTTAGGATTGTTCTCATTCATACGCACTTCAGTTGATGAAGCTCACTTGTATCTCATTAGCGTAGTTTATAGGTCCATTCACCATTTTCTTTGGTTACAGGATCAAGCATTTCTAGAGTAAACAGGCGCAAACGATAGTTACCATTAGGCATTTCTGCAAAATTAATGTTGTCCACATCAAAATAAAATGCGTTAAAAATAGTAGCCCATGTAATATTATCACTGTTTGAGTTGAATATTTTTATTCGCTTATTTTTGATCATTATAGAGCGCAAGAGCAACCTTTCCGGTGAATACTCCTAAGCCTTCTTTCGCAGAACTATGTGCTCCTTACCCTTTTTAATTTCTGCAGAAAAGCTTTTCGTTTCGTGCTCCTTGTGTTTTTATTAATAGTAAATGTTGTGGTTAAACGAGCATATAAAAGCACGTTCTATATCCTGAAAGGAGTTGCGATTCCGTTGTTTGGATGTGCAAATACAACAGAAATATCATCCCGGAAAGTACCACTATAAGTACAAAACCAGAAACATTTAAATAAACGGTATTTATCGAAATAGCCGTCTTCTTGACCACCCCAACCCCAGTTCGTGTGTATAAATCCTTGCTCATCATAGCCGTCATAAACAAAGGCATGAGGTCCTCCTACAACTAAAACAGGATATCCATCAGATAGTTCTTGCATCACTTCTTTTAGAATTCATTTGCAGGTAGAACGTCTTTAACAAGATATCGCACTGTATAATCAAAAGTTATGGCGAAGGGCATTGCATGCGTTTGCAAGTTAGAATCACTTCCTTTATGATAATATCTCATTCTAACTGCCTTACCAATATCATACATTAAAACTCCAACAGCTTGTTGAGAACGACTTGAATACATCTTATTTGAAGTGTCTTTCATATCATCCCACCAATAAGTACTGCTCTTTCTTGCTTCGTCTCCTGTTGATGCTATATAGTCTGCAGGGCGATTTTTGTAGGCCATTTATGATGATACATCACTTGTGCAGTGGCTGTTGCTACGCAGCCAGTTGGGGTTTATCCTTGAATTACAGGAGTATACTTATTATATGTGAAAGTATTGACTCCACTTACAAGTTGCAATGGTTCTACTTTTCGTTTGAGTTGGCTTGGTGTGGTTGATGCTTGTATGGTATTACTACGTACCGTTTTACCACTCTTTCATAGTCTTTTAAGAACTGTTTGAAGTAGGGTGATTGCTTACTTTCGTCTTTCGACATCTTATCTCCATAAGCTACCACTTCGTTTAGCTTGCTTTCTCCCTGACACAATAACGAACTTATCATCGTTCGAGCTGGTGAAAATATAATAAGCTGGTTGCTCATTTGCTTTTAATGAGCGTGTTTTAGGTGTGTGTTGTTCGACAGCGTTGGGTTACTAATATGCCGAAGCAATGTTCAATGCTTGTCCTTTTGTAGATAATATACGCTGCAGCTTAACAACTCTATTGGCTAACACTGTTAGCACAGTAATGTTCTTTTCATTTTGTTTGTTTTATTCGATTAGTCAAGTGTTTGTGTTTGTTTATGTTCTTTATGCTACGTTAATTAATGAATATAGTTAATATCAGTAGAATAGTAAATATTATTTATTTTTGTTTGGCGACTGATTTAGAAGGACATAACCTCTATTCCGCCTAAAATGAGAGCCACCAAAAGATTCCCACTTTTGCTTGTCAGTCGCACCACATTCTTTGTCGAATGCAAGTGTAGAGATAAACATCGACATGGTGAAACCTATGGGAAGCAAGATACCTAAACTCACCATTGTGCGCTTGGTGATGGCACTGGTAGGTTGCTCAACGCATTTGACCATTAAGAAGGTTGCATCCTACCACGCCAGGCTTTCCTATGAGTAAACCTAAAGCTACTCCGGAGCGCATAACATGGTTGGAGATATCGATACACTTAAATTCGTGAAGCTAATACCTGCGTGGCAAATAGCGAGATTGGCATAATGAGGAATGTTGCCACTGGTATTAAGGTGTGTTCGAGCTGTTGTAGCAAAGGAATAGCAATGGAGGTGTCTCGCTTGATGGTTGCTAACACGCCCACTTGTCCTTCTTCTGAGGTTCTAACTTCATTGGCTTTTTCGTGCTCAAAACGTTTCAACTGCTTCTTTAAACGCTTGATATACACTGATTCATTTTATTCTTGCATCGGCTGGAATCATAAAAGCGGCAACACGGCAGCGATAGTTGCATGGATACCCTGATGAGTAAAGGTGACCAAACGCCTCCCTATTCCAAGTATTGCGTAAAGAATAGATTTTTAACTCCTAATCTATTGCCAATAAACATCACTGCAAGAAAGGCTAAACCAAAAAGCAAACTCACCACAGAAAGTTCGGAAGTGTAGAAGAAGGCAATAACAAGTACTGCTCCAAGGTCGTCTACTATGGCAAGTTGTTAAGAATACTTTTTGCAGAAAAGGGGCACTTATTGCTCAAAGATACACCACTCCTAAGGCGAAGGCTATGTCGGTTGCCATCGGAATACCCCAACCCATGGTGTGAGGTGTGCCTATATTGAGGGCTATATAAATCAAAGCGGGAACAAGCATACCACCAATAGCGGCTCAATGGGTAGTAGTGGTGTTTCAACATCTCAGTTCTCCTCCTATAAATTCTCTCTTTAGCTCTAAACCAACCTAAAGAAGAAAACAGCCATTAAGCCATCGTTAATCCAATGATGCAAAAGAATAGTTCAAATAAGTTTGTCCATTGACAATTATTCCTACCTCTTGCTCAAAGAAATGAAAATAAGTTGCAGTGAAATTGGTATTAGCTAAGACCATAGCTAACACGACACTGAGAAGCAAAACGATATCCGCCCGACTTCTCTACCCATAAATAACTTTATAGGTAACATCAAATGATGGTAATTTCTTTTCTATTCGCAGTCTCATAAATCTATATTCATTGTTTTTCCATGTGATTGCAAAAAGTAATACTATTTATCTTAAAATAACAAACTCACACTAATTTAAATGCAATTACACTGCTATCTAAAATAGCTCATTTTCAATAGCTATTTTCCACCCTTTTAAAAATAGAATTTATCCCTATTAAAGGTGGACACATCACTTATAATTTAAAAACTTAACAGGCGGGTTCCTAAAATCATCTATCAAAAATAAAATTGTAACTTTGTAGTTCATTAAAATATACATGCGTGACTAAAGACGTGATTCATGCCCTTGAAAAGTTCGGCGCCTCTGCCCTTGCAAGAGAGCTATGATAATGCCGGTTTCGCGTAGGGATTGACTGAGACGGAAAGCTCAGGGGCATTATTGTGTTTTGGATGTGACCGAAGAAGTGATTGATCGAAAGCGTAGATAGGCTGTAACATCATTGTCAGCACATCATCCATTGATGTTTAGCTATCTTGTATCACCGACTCAACACTCGTTCTAACGCCAGTGTTATAAAGGCTTTTTGCAAAACAATATCACTATTGTTGCGATCCGCACCAATATGATAGCGCAGTGGATGGGTGGTTTTAAGATTGCAGAGAGCTAAATATGCACGACTTGCAATTCTTTGGAGGTACAAAAGATGTCGACGTACACTGGTGGAAGTGGTGTTATAGGTCAACTTGCACAACCTTTAAATGCAAATGAATTTATATCGCTTTTAAAAAGCACTTTCGATGTGGCTTGCGTTCAATGCAATGAGCTTTAAAACGCCCCATTTTCAAAAGAGTAGCTTTTGTGTGGAGAGTGCGGGCTCATTCCTATTGAATGATGCTATAAAAAGCAGAGCGCAGACGCTTTCATTACGGGCGAAATGCACTATCACGACTACTTTGATACAGAGCAAAAGATACAGAGTGCGGTCTTAGGTCATATCAAAGCGAACAGTATACCACTGAGATCTAAATCAATCATCGAGAATAACTGTCCAGGGTACCCTGTTTTATCACAAAAATCAATACAAATCCAATAATATATATATATGGCAAAAAGATCCTATTGAATTTGTCGGTTGAAGAAGGCTAAAGACTCTTTATCAACTACAAACAAGCTTTGTCGAAAATAGATGAAGAGAGCACTTCGTGGTGAATTGCCTCTAGAAAGTACAAGACTTGAAGACGAGATTGCCGGGGTTTAACATTGCGTATCGATAAGATTCAACGAGAAATTCGTGAGTTTCAAACTGCAGTAACACCAGAAACGTGTGGAGATGGATCAAGCTCAAGAGCATAGAACGCTATCAAAAGCAGTTGATGAAGTGAAGAACAATCGTGCATACGATACCTTACAGGAAATCGAATACCAAAGTCTTGAAATAGAGTTGTGCGAAAAGAAGATTAAGAAGCTCTTATCAAGATAGAAAGAGAAAACTCACGACTAGAAGCAGGTGAGAGAACATCAGAAAGAACGTCAAAGAAGACCTCAAAACCACAAGAGAAGTGAGTTGAATGAGATCGTTCAAGAGACTCGTGAAGAAGAGGAAAAGCTAAGAGAAAAATTGCAGAACTAGAGACAAAAGATCGAACCTCGTCTTCTATCCCATACTTCAAACGCATTCGTAAGAACGCTCGTAATGGCTTGGGAATTGTTTTACGTTCAGCGTGATGCTTGTGGTGGTTGTTTCAACAAAATACCACCTCAGGAGACAGTTAGACATCAAGATGCACAGAAAGTTATCATGTGCGAATATTGCGGTAGAATTATGATTGATCCAGATTTAGCTGGAGTTAAGACCGTAGATGCTACACTTGAAGACAAGCCAAAGCGCAGCAGCTATCAGAGAAAAGAGGCTAAGAGGGAAGAAGGAGAATAATTAACTCTATAAAGAGGAGGCTTTATTACACGTTAATAAGCCTCCTTTTACATTGTAATAACTATCTGCTTTTTAGATGTAAAGTCAATGCTTTTTACTTTTACAAATCGATTATAAATATTTTTCTTAGCGGTACATCATAAGTAGCGGAAGCATAGTTGCGCCAGTACAATTGATGTAATCACTAGCTATAGCCGCTGATATGCACTACTAAAGGGCAACCCATTGTCTTAACCCACGCATAATAAGTGTAAACAAGAGGATAATGTACGATATAAACAGGATAAGATAAATCGCTAACCAAGTGGCTATTCGCTTTGTTTTAATCGCTTATTGCCGTTGCAGAAGCCTCTACACACATCACAAAGGAAAAGGCACATGTAATACAAAGCATCATGCCGTACACATGCCCATCCACCAGTATGTTCGTGTCCACCAACATTGGGCATAAAGGTCAACACCACCAAAACAACACTACCAATAATAAACGGATGTTGATAATTTCAGGGTGATAGGTGCGTGAAATGAGCAATCCCGCAGTGAAAGAGAACAATCGGAACATTCCAATGAAAATTCTCCTTAGTTAGCGCCCAACCCCAACCTAAAGTTGCAGTAGTCTCCTTGGAAAGCAGCATAGGTTAATCCCCACGCAAACAAAGGAACAATCCACCAAAGCACGCGAGTTGAAACCTTTCTAAATATAAAAAGCATGCAAAACATAAGCAATATACTCGAAGAAAAGCGACCAACAAGGTCCATTAAGAGGGAACATCTCGCCCCAACCACGTATGTCCATAGACATCGTTGAGGGTATTAAAAAGCAATTCAGCAGTGTTGTTCTCGAACAAAGAACTTAGTCCTACCGAGCCAACATTCTCACATTTCACAACCTTGAAAATAGAACATTACAGCTCCAGTATTGCTCTATCACCACCATAGGCTGCAAACGAATCAATCTTCGTAATAAAAGTTAGACGAAGACACCGTATCTATTCGATGATCATGCGAATATCCAGCCACAAAAACCAGATAACATAGAAAATCCACAGCAAGATAGCCGTGATTAACGCTTTTTGTTCTACGGATTAATAGCGTAAACCTCAAACAAATGGCATATCACAATTAAAGCTGCCACCTCGCAATCCATCAAAATAAGATGGTGAGTCTTTTGAGCCACCATATACGGCAGAAGCTACATTCGTTTGTTGTGCTGTTGTTTGTCTTTATTCATATTCAATATCGTCTTTTTATTTTCACACCTATATTATATATAGAGGTTATAAAGATTTGTGTTCAAACTAGCTTTTATTCCCTGTCTCAAGGAAAGAGAATAAAAGCCTATGTTGATCCTTCATGATTTTAAATAAAGAAAAATTATTTCTCTACAGCAATCTTATCTATTCGTGCTTTTGATGACGTCCGCCTTCGAAGTCGGTTTTGCATAAATTCATCAATAATTTTAGCAGCCTCTTCGTTGCTAATATATCTTATAGACATCATAAAACATTTTGCGTCATTGTGCAAACGAGTCAGTGTGTGCAATCTCAGGAGACCACACAAGGCAGCTCTAATATGCTGATGTTTATTAGGTCATGCAATTCCTTCTCACTTCACACACTGCAAGATATGGATACACTTCTCCTGCCTCAACAGCGTTTGCCAAAGCGTGACCAAAGTCAGGATAATCAACCGAAGCTTCGCTGTTTGTTCCACAGTCTTTCACTTCATATCCTTTTCTTATAGATATTTCTTTGCAAACTCTTTTTCAATAAATCCTGCATGGTCGCATGCCAATCCAATTACTTTTGCTTTCATGTTTCCTATTTCAATATGTTCGTATTGATAAAAGAATAGTGAATGATTCTCTGTCACTTTCCTTGCATCATACAAGATAACATGCCAATCATTCACTATTAATATTGTAATTTTATTTGTTCAACATTGTTTTTAACGCAGTTGTAAACGAGTTCTCTGCTGTAAAGCCCTAACTTCTCGTTTAGCACAGTGAAAGGAGCAGAATAGCCGAATGAGTTCAAAGCCGAACACTTCGCCATTGCTACCTACTAGCCTTCGGAGAGTTACAGGTAAGCCTGCTGTTAAGCCGAAGATCTTACACCAGTTGGTAGCACTTCTTTACTGATATTCTTTTTGTTTGACTGACGGAACCAGACCTCTGAAAGGAACGCTAACAATACGCACTTTCCGCCATCTGCACGCAAAAGACTTTAGCTCCAGACACAAGAGTTGCCACCTCAGAACCCGATGCTAACAGATTACATCACTACTGTTCATCTGAGCCAAGCCACTACTATGCCACCCTGCGAGCCATATCATAGTTTGTACCTTCAGGCAAGTTGTCTACGTTTTGGCGTAGAATATCAACGCAGTGGGTGTGTTCATGTTCTCCATAGCCATCTGCCAGCACACTGTTGTCTCGTTAACATCAGCAGGACGGAATACTCTTACAAGTCTTCTCCATGTGGACATAGTATTTCCATTAATCTTATTTGTGCTTCTTGCTCAACTGGCTCATAGTGGACCATCTTCACCCACTCTAAGGCGTCGTGCGACCAAATAAACTTATATAGGAACACGCATTAAAGCTGCCATTCTATGGTGCAGGCTTCATGTAATCAGAGAACACAAAGAATGTTCCACAAGCAGAATGATACCACCGGCAACATACATACCAATGCACCCATGCCATAGTCAATTCACTCACACCCGCTTGGAAGAATGCTCCAGAGAAATCTCCAGTGTTATGTTATGTGATCGCAGGAATCCATCTGTTTTGTCTGAATTACACAAGTCAGCAGACGACACAATCATATTCTAACCTGCTCACTTAGAACACCAAGACAGCTGCCGAGGCTGCTCTTGTTGCTGAATTGAGCTTCTGAACGAGGTTACTCCAATCGATGTTGGTGCTTTTCAGAGAACCATTCAGCCATTTTAGCTGCTGTTTGGATTTTCAGCGGCCCATTTCTTTTCAATTGTTTGACGTTTTTGCTACAATCTCTTTTAGTTCTGCATTTCTCTTTGCATAGAGTTCAGCAACATCGTCGTATATAACGAATGGGTTTTCAACGTCACCACCAAGATTTTTGATTGTATTGATATAGGCATCTCCTCCTAAAGAGCGCCGTGTGTTCTAAAAGTCGCCCTCATAACTGGTACCATCTGCTTGAACTGCGCCTCAGCCATGATGGTTTTACCAATAATAAGCGTTGGACGTTCAGTTCTTGATTAGCTAATGTCAATGACTTTTCTTATCTCATCAACATCATTACCATTTATAGTTATAACGTTCCAACCCCATGGTATTATACTTCATCTCGGTGTCTTCTCATCACAACATCGCAGTTTGTAGAGAGTTGAACATCGTTTGAGTCGTAGAACATAATGAGATTATTCAATCCAAGCACTCCTGCTAAACGGCCAGTGCCTTGAGATATCTCTTCAGAATGCTCCATCAGATATAAATGCATATATCTTATGTCTGCATTACCTCGTGTCTAACATGCGCTTCGAGGGTATTTTCTGCCACAGCAGCACCTGCAGCGAATGTATGTCCTTGTCCTAAAGGACCTGAAGTATTCTCTATTCCGTGTGCAATATCACGTTCTGGGTGTGGGAGTTACCGAACCCCATTAGCGGGAACTGAAGATCCTCCAAAGGTGAATTTGCCTTGCATTGCAAGAACAGAATAAAGCATGGGTGACATGTGACCGGGATCAAGATAAAAACGGTCTCTTCCCTCCCAGAAAGGATTGCTTGGGTCGTATATTAAGAATTCAGAGAAGAGCACATTGATAAAGTCTGCGCCACCCATTACCCCCTGGATGACCTGATTTTGCTTTTCTACCATCGCAGCGGTTAAATTCGGATATTATCTGCTGCCCGGATTCATTAATGTCTTTTGGTTCATATCTTGTTATAAAGCTTTAAACTGTATTTGCAAAAGTACTGCTTTAAATTGATACTTGCAACGCTATAAGTCGTTATTTTTACCAAACAGTATTATTGATATGTATTAAGTATTTATGTTAAATGTTATACTTTTAAATCTTTTTGTCTCGCTTTTTCTTATCAAAGAAAAGTTCTTCTAATGTGCTTTATTTCACATTTCAACGATCAGTCTCTCAACATTTTAACCTTTTACACTTTCATTTTAGTAGTTTTTATTTTCAGAATTTAAGTACTTTTAGTTTTCTCTATACAGTCATTTTCAATTGATTTCTAAAAGTCAATGCTTTTCACTCACAATAGCACTGCTTTTTAACGAATAAACTCACTGCTTTTACGAGGTAAAGGCATTGAGTTTACCTAATAGATGTATCTTGAAAATCAATTGATTGTCATTACATTACAAGGGAATAAAGAATTAGTTAGAAAGTATCCCAATCATTAAAATTATAATTCTTCTCAATTTCTGTTCTCTGTCTTATCGTTTAGCGATGCAAAGAGTTGATTCTGTGATCCGTTCCACCTCATCTACAGATGTTGCATAGACTCAAGGGCTTATCAGTATCGTCGTTGGGATAGATAAAACCCTATTGCTTTTGGGCGAAGAGCCATTGTATACCACTTTAAAAGAAACCTTTGGGAACCAACACCTGTTGGGACCAATGCGACGGCCTTTTTCTTGTGGATTGATAGGACCACAAACGATGAATTTCGCCCCATTTGCGTGCCCAACTACGACAGTTTGCTCTAATTCACTCCAGTCTCCTGAATTCAAATTAGGTGCTTGCGGACAAATATTGGTCATCAAAACGATTCTTGTTGCGCTCTTTCCTCCATTTACAATCAACAGAAGGACACATATGTCCACGATCATAGCCCGAACGAACATAGTCGAAAGTTGTTACTTGCACTCCTTTCACCTCTGAATCAGGTTGAAAAACATTTCCATTTCGTTTACTTGCCCTTGGTGTGAGTCGCAGTTGTAACCAAAGCCACATAGTTTACAGCGTTTTAGTTTCGCTGTTACGACACCACATAGGCGGTTTTGTACACATTGCTCTGGTTTTGAGTGATTTTGCGCACATTCGATTAACAGATGAACCCGTATCTGATGACTGCCTCTATTTTCTTCGACTTGCTTTCTTTGTTCAGCTCTCTTTGTCAATCTCTTGAACATTAGTTTTACATACCTGTCTTGTTATCCTGTAAATGCGTCTCTGATTCTTCAAATCGCCACCACGAAAAGAACAAGATAGTACTAAAAAGATATAGTAGATGTTTTTATTCATCACCTATTGTTTAAACTGTTGATATGGATCGAAAGGTATATTTTGCGATATAGTTAGGCAAATGAACAACGACACGATAGAACGAAGTGGATGCGTCGAGAGCGCAAACCACCTGTGCCACAAGTGGCTACTCTATGCCAATACACATTATCATTGCTATAAGATCCAGAGCTGTTCCGAAACCACAAGACACAAGGTTTAGGTTCATTATTATTGTTTTCGATGGCACGACGCAACAAATAGCCAATAGAAGTGTTGTGAGTGGCTCCGTTTGTATAGATAATAAATATAACACCATCATTTAGCAATCCATTACAAGTGTCTATTCCTTTTGCGTGGAAATAGCTACCGAACAATAGGTTATAGGCAATAACGGTAGCAGATATTGTGCCGAAAAGTTGTCTGCCGACAAAGCATAGTGAGCGGGCAAACATGCTAAGCAATGAAATACAGCACAATGGTAGTGAGCAAGGGAGTAAAGAAATACTTTCTATGCGGCAGTTTCTTTAATGTTGCAGCGTAAGTGGCTAACAATGGAGCCACAAGAGATAAGAGGATGTTGACAAAGGCGTTATTTATTTTCATGGCGCAGGTATATCACTGACCTACAACCACAAAGCACCAATGTGCCTATCTCTAGTAGTCGCACAGCAAACACTGTTTTGCTTTGTAGAACCCACATTATATAATATATACATAGGAACAACTGTAATATGATGACATTATGCAACTAGAGATGATGTCATATGTTTATTATGGTTTCTTATTTTTACTTTTTATGATGTGCGTAAAGCTCTATCGTTTTAATTTCTGATATATTGTTCTTTTCAATCTACTTCAATGTTCAATGCTTATTATACATTGATTCGTTTTGTTCCGCTATTAAGGCGAAGTTTGCGCTTTGTTGCCAGCCAAACGCTACTCTGCTCTCTCTTATTTATATTTAAAAGATATTGAACACATTGTGCTCTTCATTCTTCGTCGCACCACAGATGATCTATTAGCGCACGACATGGGCGAAACAATCCGAGAAACACAAGAGTATGTGCCTGCTGTTCGAGATGGAGTTAAACCGCAGCCTTTCAGCCTCGAAAAGAATTTCTTTATCAATACCTATTTCTCTAAACAGCTGCCCACCTGCTCTTTGCAACTGAGCTAACTGTTGTACATGTTTGCTTTTAAATGAAGATGAAAAGGGTCGACAACACTTCCTCTATACTCTGCAAACGAGTTGGAACAAAAGGTCATACTCTGTCCGAGATAATAGGCTGCCGATTGGGTGTCAACATCTGGCTCCATCAATACCGATATACCCCGATTTATAAGGCTTAAAGCCTAAAATATACTCAAACAAAGCACCTCACTTTCACTGCATTGCTGGTGTAGATGCTCACCAACTCTTGTCCTTCTACGCGAGACAAGCTACACGAGGGACGCAGGTACGCCACTGGTTCCAGAAAGCAGTATCTTTTACAGCTTCATTTCTAATGAGTTCTTTTGACTCTAGAGTTACAAAGCTACTAGTTTTCACCTAGTTGGTTAAAAAGCGAACAATTTATTCTTTATTCTCCATTTCCCATGCAGATGCTTCTGTGCATCTGCACCCAAAGTGTTACAAAACGAACAAATGTAAAATAGAGTGCTACCTGCTAGAAGTGGTATCCTCAAAAAGGCGTGATGTTGACATGGGCACACGCAGAAACCGGACTGGCATCCACTACCTCAATGAGATTTACAAAACATTGCTCTCGCTGGCTAAAGCCATTGCAAAATACGAGAAAGTGTTGGTTGTTGCTCAGCAAAAAGAAGAGAAGTTTTGCAAATGCTTAACGATAGTTAGGACCACAATGATGCGAAACGTGTGCGTAGTTGAATGTAAAACGAACGACACTTGGGCACGAGATCATGGCTTTTATCACCCTTCTTGAAAAAGCAAAAACGATGGTTCTGTCCAACCTGTTTACATGGATTTTTCAGTTCAATGGCTGTAGAAGAAGTCGAATGCAATATGATGCAACGCTATCAATCAATATCTCTTGCGACAACAATATTATAAAAGGTAAAGTGGCAAGACCGCAATCATTTTCGTTTTTAGAAGGCGGTTCTATTGAGAGCGATGGCGAAGGAACTATCTTCACAAATCAAGCACTTGTTTGTTAGCACCTCAACCCGCAATCAGCCTCTATCAAGCAAGAGCTTGAAGAACAACTCATTCACTTTTTCAATGCAAAACGTGGTTTGCTAGACCATGGCGAACCAACTGGCGACGACACCGATGGACATATCGACCACTATTGTGCGCATTGCGCCTATAATACCATCGCTTTATGGGGTTGCGAAGATACAAACGATGAGCAATACAACGATTTAAGTCTCTAAAGAACAACTATTTGCACTCAAAACGCTCGGACATCAACGTCTTTATCGTTTGCTTGAGTTACCAATGCCAAAGGCTATCTACGACGACGAAAACCAACGTCTTTCCTGCTACTTATGCCAATTTCCTCATCATCAACAATGCCGTTATTTTGCCTACATATAATCAGTACAGAGAACGACAAAAGGCTGCGGAAGTGCTAAGAGGCGTTTCCTGACAGAGAAATTATTAGTATAGACTCAAATTGTCATCGAGCAACATGGCTCATTGCACTGCCTAACGATGCAGATTCCACAAGAAGCAGAAGGTATTTTCAATCAATAACATCCTAAAAACAACGATACGTAAAAATAAAATAAAGGTTGCGTTTATTCAACAACACAACACTCAACGATATAAAACGACAACATGCAACGCTTGAAAAGGCATCGAACAAACTTGCAAAGCAAGGTGCTCAGCTCATTGCTTCTACAAGAATTGCATAATAGTCTTTTATTTTTTTGTCAGATCGAAACGGTAGACAACTTCGGACTTTAAGAACCCATTCCCTGGTCCTTCACCGCTTTTAGCGAGATTGCAGCGGCAACAACGTCGTGATTGTAACCTCGTTATTCGAGAAAAGAGCTGCAGGCCTCACCATAACACCTGCTGTTGCTAGATTGAAAAAGATGGTAGTATTGCTGGCAAAATACCGCAAGATGCACATTCCAGACGACCCTGCTGTCACGAAAAGTTCTTACTTTGCACTACCCGACGATTTGGGCTTTACTCCCCATCCAAAACATCATTGGGTAAGTTTTCGGAATTTTTGGTGTGTTGGGGATCAATGGTACCCTGAGCTGCACGCTTACATGGCATTGAAATGGAGCTGAATTATTAATCTACCCCACTGCTATTGGTTACGAAAGAAGCGATGCAGAAGAAGAAATGAACAACCAGAGAGAGGCTTGGACAACAGTTCAAGAGGTCATGCCGTGGCTAATGGATTGCCTGTTATCGCAGTAAATCGTGTAGATTCGGAACCCGATCCATCACAACAAACACAAGGAATTACCTTCTGGGGAAGCTCATTTGTTGCGGGATCGCAAGGCGAATCTCATCTATCGTGCATCTGAAACAGAAGAAGAATGCACTCATTGTTGAAATCGATTTACAAAGAAGTGAGCAGGTTAGGATCGCCGGTGGCCTTCCTTCGTGACCGCTCTGAATAGACGAATATCACAACATCACAAAGCGTTTTTATCGACTAAGAAAAATTAGGTTTATTCAACCTCATAGTTGATGTTTATGCTCCGTTGCTCGACGAGGATAAACATTCAATTCAACCGAGTTCTCACCCCATTGATTTGCAATGAGTTGAGAACTCGTTTTCTTCCACCTCAAAAGCATTGATATTACTATCTAAAGCAACTGCTATTGCACGCAATCTCAATGCAATTAGGAAAACAAAAAGTTATCCTTTTAGTTTCCATAAGTTCACTGATTATCAACAATTGAGTTGCGCACACAACGTAAAAAGGAAAGAATAGAACATGCTTTTTATTGTTAAAATCAGTAAAATAACATTGTAAAGTTATTGAGTATCGTTTCTTTTACTACTTTTATAGCACAACAAAACACATTTAGTTGTTAACCTTACGACAACCTTACTAATAAATTTTACTATCTATACAAACTCATTGAATTATGGAACCTAAAACAAAGCGGACTATTCCGCATCAAAGCAGTCACGCTTAATCAGCCTTAACTGCAGGGTTGTTAGCCTTTGCGCCCATCAACTCATTTGCATGCACCAAACAAAAACACAATGTTAGCAATGAGCAAAACAAACCCAAACCATTTTCGGGAACGGTTAAAGATGAGAACGGAATGCCTGATTATTGGCGCTTTCGATCAGTGTGAACTAAATGGAGATAAAGACTGGTGCGATTACCGACGTAAACGGCCACTTTCCTTTCAGTAGCACCGTAAGACAACTATCAAAGTGGTGTACATCGTGTCTACTCTCCTCAAGCCTTTTAAAAGTTAAAGGAAATCAAACAACTCACGACATTATCTCACGAGAAGACCAACAATCGCTCAACGAAGTGGTAATTGGTGATGTGGTTAGAAAGAAAGCCAACCTAACTGGTTCGGTTGCATCTACCAATTCGGAGAAATTAGAAAAGTCGCCCCTGTGTCAAGTGTCTCTGCTGCTCTTTTGGCAGGAACTACATGGCTGGTGTAACTGCAATTCAACGTTCTGGGAGAGCCTGGTTCACAAACGGTAGCCTCACAATTGTGGTAAAACTCTATCAATGCAGCAGCTCCTCAACCATTGTCGACGGAGTTCCTGGTTCAATGAACAACATCGACCCATATAAGATATCGAGTCTATCTCTGTCTTAAAAGATGCTGCTTCGGCTGCAATCTATGGTGTTTCAGGCTGCGAATGGTGTTATCGTTATCACCACAAAGAAAGCGTCAGCACCAAAAAGCACGTATTGACTATTCGGTATGGTATCTTCAACCAGTCCAATCAGCTCACTTAAACTTCTTAGGAGCAGCCGACTATGCTATGCTTTTCAACGAAGCTACTGAAGAATGAGAAACCTAATGCGGCTCAACCTTTTTAGCATGAAGACATTCAAAAGTATAGAGATGAAAGGATCCAATAGGACATCCCAATACAGATTGGTATAAAAGAGGTATTTAAGAAGGCTGCAATAGAGACTCAACACAACGTCTCTTTGTCTGGAGGTTCACAGAATACATCTTACATGGGCATCTGTTGGTTACGTCTATCGAGATGTGTTTAACCAGAGCAAGAAAACTACAAACGTTTCACTGGAAGAATGAACATTGACTCTAAAGTAACCAAATGGTTGTCGATAGGTCTTAACGCTTCTGCTTACAGAGGCATAACAAACGACAACTACGAAGGCTCTGCTTCATTGATGCACTATGTGAATCGTATCCCTCCAACCTACAAGATCTACAACGAAGACGCGCACATTTAATTATAATAGTATGAACAACCCTGTTGCACTTCAAGGTTATGCAACTGCAAAACCACTATTTATAATAGTCGTTCTTGGCTGCTTATGCGAGAAATACGTCCTTTTGCAGGTTTAAGCTTGAAAGCTCTACAACATACGCCACGATGCACAAGATTATAGACGCTTTTAAGGCTCACTCATGAATATGGAAGCGGAAACAACATTGCCAACACAGGTGATAGAGAAGGACAACACAATTATTATAACTGGAACTGGTATACTCACCTCACTCCTTACACTATCTCAAAACTTTGCTACAACATCCACACTGTTAACGCACCTCTGGATATGAAAAAGGTGGATTACACCTATCGATATGTACAAAGACAAGTCGCAAAGGTGGTGGCTCTAATGATTTGCAAGAGGCATTAGATGCACTTGATTCTAAGAGTCAAAAGAATGAAGACAACGGATTAGATAAGATTCAATGTTCATACTTTGGTCGTCTCACAATACGACTATGATGATAAGTATCTTTGAGTTCAACTTGCGTTCTGATGGTTCTTCTGTATTTAAAGAAAGGGCAACAGATGGGTTATTTCCCGCTGCTCATTAGCATGGAGAGCTTCTGAGGAGCCATTTATTAAGGATAAGTACAATTGGATCAGTAATCTTAAGTTCCAGACTTGGCTGTAAGACCGGTAATGTTGAGTTGAAAGAACGATGTTTATCCAACTGTAAGCTACTTTCGCATACGGAACATCTGTAATTGGCAACACATTGACAACAAGTATGGGCGAATCTCATGCAAACGATAACCTCACTTTGGGCAACTGTAACCAACTACGAACTTGGTATCGAAGCAGTCTTGCAAAACAAGGTTGGTTTCGAGTTAGATCTATACAAGAAACGCACTCAACGACGTGTCTTCCAATTCGAGAGTTCTTGGTAGAAGCACCTTATCAAAAATGCTGGTAGCGTTGAAAATACAGTGTTTTGACCTTAATGTTTATCACAATAATAAGATTGGAAAAGACACTCCGTTGTTCCGGTTAATTTGAACCTTTCTTATGTGAAAACAAGATCACAAACTTAAAAGGTACAGACGGACCAGACCCCGATAACGATAAATATTGGTTCAAAGAAGGTTATGCTATCGGTTCTTTTCACGGCTATGTTGCTGATGGTTTTCTTCAATACTAAAGAAGAACTGGCAGCTGGTCCTAAACGAACTGGCGGCGAACAGCTTGGAGATATCAGATATAAGAAACTTGACTGAAGGAGACAATGACATAACAGCTGCAGACCGACAAGTGATCGGAAAGAACTTCCCTGCTGGACAACAGGTCTTAATATCTCTCTATTCTATAAAGATTTTCGATATGTCTCATGCTATGGCAAGGAGCCTCTGACGCTGACGTCTACTACACTCATGGAATCGGCTTATTCATTCTTTAATAGTGGAAAAGTGTTGAAACGCCACCCTGACAGATGGACCCTACCACCCACAATGCCACCCATCCACGTGTAACTCGTAACTCTCAAACCAACTTTGCAACATCTTCTGCTTCAAGACGCTTCTTATGTTCGTTTAAAGAACATAACATTAGGCTATAACGTTCCCTCGCTCATAACAAAAGAAGCTTGGTATTGATAGAGTTAAAGTGTATCTATCAGAGAAAAACCTACTTACTCGACCATTTAGTATGGTATCGACCCAGAATCTCCATCTGACACACGTGGTAACTTCTACTCAAACATCAAGAAAGTAGACATTAGGATTAAAAACATACCCTAACATTCTCAACGTTATGACAAAGACATCTTTATATATAATAGCTGCATTTATTGGCTCAAGTTTATTTCTCTTGCGCCGATTTAGATAGACTCCAATCGATGAAGTAGCTTTCTGAAAATGGCTGGAAGAACAACGATGATGCCGAAAAGCGGTGAATAAGCTATACACTTGCGCTCCTGAATGGGACGGAGAAAGCATCGTTGGCCCTCACAGATGAGTGCCATTAACCCTCGATGATGCCGTGCATGGTATCAGTGGGCTGAAGTGCACGCTAAAAGGAGTGTACGATCCACAAGACTTTAGCTGGAAGAGTAATTATGAAACAATACGCAATGCGAACATTATTACTCAATACGCCTAATATAACCAGTATGACTGACGCTCAAAAGAATAACATCTTGGCTCAAGCAAAGATTCTTTAGAGACTGTATCAATACTTCCAACTTATCAGACAATTTGAGTGATGTTCCCTATACGATTCGCCACTTAAACCAAGTGATCAAGAGAACATTACACGTACACCCAAAGCCGAAGTGTACAAGCATATACCTCTGAAGATTTCGACTTTGCAGCGGCTGATCTTCCCACAGAATGGAACGGAGCGAATGACGCCCGCATCACAAAAGGAGGCGCATTGGCTAGAAAGCTCGTGCAGCTCTTGAGTCAAAACGACTGCAAGTGGCAAGAGATGCAGCTAAAGCAGTAATGGATTTAGGTGTATATGAATTGTGATTCTGGCAATACAGGTCGTTACTAAGGAGCTATTCTGGAGTGCTACCGATGCAAGTTGCAAAGAAACCATTCTAAACGTCAATTCCTTGCAAACAAGTCAGACTGGTATCTCATTGGTTGGGAAGCTATTTCAACTGAGGGATGGGGTGGTCTTAACCCTTCACAAAGCCTTGTTGATGCTTTCGAAGATATCAACGGAGCACCTATCAGCAAGTCTACTATCTACGACCCAACAAATCCTTTCGCTAATAGAGACCCACGTTTGGAAGTGAATGTGCTACACGATGGAGAAACAATGTATGGCAAAACGATTAGAACTAGCGCCTTTGAAATCTTGTCACCCAACAGGTATTGGCACACATGGAGATCGCTACTGCAACTGGATATAACCAACAAAAAGTGGCTCGATCCTACAATAAATCCACGGACAGACTGGCTGGCATATGGACTCAGATTATAAGATTTTGCGCTATGCAGAAGTACTTCTTACTTATGCAGAAGCAGAAAATGAGCTCAATGGTCTTAGTCAATCAGCTGATGCGGTGAATCTTGTTCGCAAAAAGAGTGGGTATGCCAGAGCTACAAAACACTCAATTCGGCAAGTCCAACCTATTGCGCTACACAAAAGAACTACGTAACGTATTCAAAACGAATGGCGTGGAATTTGCTTTTAGAAGGAGGTCAACGTCACGGCACATCCGTCGTTGGGGAATTGCTAAGCACGCTTAACGCCCCCATACTTGGTTTTGCGCTATAAGCTTGTTGATTCGCCTCCGCAGCTGCTGGAGATGATGGTAGATTTGTAGTCTTTACTCTCAAGATGTAGACGCTAAGCAAAGTAGGTGCGTACAGGTCATTACGAAGATCACAATATTCTCTATCCAATACCACAGAAAGAGAGAGCTCATAAAGAAATTAACTCAAAATCCAGGCTATCCCTCAATAGTAGCTAATTAATATTCATACAAAGGCAGGGCTTTCTAGTGTTGAAATCCTGCCTTTTATTTTGCCCCTCATCATCTTTTTATAAACTCTTTGCCTGCATTTGCAGCAGCAAAAAGGGTGACTGCCTTTATTATTAGTTGTCATCGACACATAGTTCACTATACTTATACAACATATCATCAATCATCGTTAAGCTTTTGATTCAATCCTCATTACTTTTCGTCATCATAATGGTCGACTCATCGCCTCCCCATGTCTCAGTTCGTCTCCTGGATTTCACAAAGATACTTACTCGACAGACAGATGATACCAACAATGGCACTAACACTGGTTGGCGTTTCATGTATCGCTTTAATGTTTGTGTTATGTGATTACGTCAATGAAGCTAGGGCATTGGGGTATAGCAGTGTTTGTATGGTCAGTACTCAACACCCTAACAATTGTGCCTTCATGATATTTAATCTCCCTTTCTTATATACAAAAATAGATGTACAAGCCGTTTGGCGCAAGCACAAAGTAACTTATTTTTCTGTAAAACCACTACCATATTTTTCACATTTATGATTCTTCCATAAGTTTCCTGCAACCAAAAAGAAAACCTCATCTCAAAAGCCGGACACTTTTCCCTTACTCCATCCCCTCAAACAAGCAACAACGCTAGTTTCAGAGCATGCCTTGACACAATGCAATTACGCTGTTACTTTACATAGCATGCAAAAGCTATGTATTTTAAACAATACAACGAAAACAACTGTAAGTAGCATTTTTATCTTTTAATGCTTATTGTTGATATCAGAGTTTTTGCTTTATCAGCTATACTATTCATGATTATGATTTTGAACATACAGAGTTCATAGACATAAAGGGTCGTATTTTAAGGTTTTATACAGTAGGCCAAAAGAATAAGTAACACATAATCTAACAACCCTATTATTATTACAATTTAATCTCATGCAACAGAGCATATTTACAACAAAACTAAGTGATTAATATAGATATCTCAACCATACAAATAGCTAGAGAGGCCTATTATAAAGATCTGTAAATAGAACTATCATAAGACCATCCTTTTAAGAAAGATAAATAAAATATTTTCTCGATTTATATACACTCTTCCACGTAAAATACTTGCAGTATTATACATAAATAAATGACTTTGCGAGACAGTTTTTATAAAACTATTTATATCATTTTAAACAAACTAAACGATAGTTAAAACGAGATTATTCCAACTAAGCAATTATAGTGATATAATTCACTATTCGGGTGATGCAACATTACATTTCTAACATATACTATTATACATTTTAGATGTATATAAATAGATATGCGACATCTCTTTATGCTGTAAAAGCTCTTATTCTCAGTAGAGAGAATTATAATTGCTTTTTAAACAAATCAAATTAGACGCAATTCAAAATACAAAAGTAACATGAATAAAAACCCAAAACACGTGAAAAGAGGCTTATATCGTCACTTAGTTATGCCTTTCGGATTAAGCGAAGCCAGCCATTTAATGGCAGCAAGTCCTAATCGCGAACGCCTCAACCAATGTAAATGTGATTGAAGCAACAGAGGACAACAGCGATACAGATATCGAAGGATAATCAACTAACAAAGTAGTAATAACTAAAAGTAGTTCAATTTAGAAGAAGTATGAAGAAAATTAATAAGCTGTTCAAAGCAATTTATAGCAGCATAAGACTTTATCAACAGCTCTTTTAGCAGGCGTTGCCACCTTGTCGGTTGTTTCTTGTGCCGACAACGACCTATTGAATAACGACAACAATGGCGACAACGAGGTACCAGTGTCATTTACTGTAAGCGATGTTCAAACACGTGCTATCGCTAATAGCGGACAAACAATCACCCGAGGAGCTATTAATCCCCATCTTTCTTCTGCAGACCTTGCAACACAAAGGCTATCTGTAAGAGGAACCAATGCCGATCAACTATGCTATTGAAACCACTGATTGAAGGCGTAAACCCAGTTGAAAAGCCAGTGCTACCATCGTGCAAATGTGGTTTAAAACCATAACTGAGAACTTCTCAACATCGGGACATCGTAGCACAACCGAAGCTGGAATAACAACAAAACCTACATGGTTCTACAAAGAAGTAACCCAAAGTAATGGTAAACCAACACGTTATATTCCTTGGGCTTGGGGAGCAACCATACGGTCGTTTCTGTGCTGTTTTCCCTCAAATAACTGATGGCTACCTAAAATAAAAAGCTTGAAGAAACATACGAAGGCACTCTCTATATCGATTTTTGAGAACGAGTTAGATGCAAAAATCAAAAGATTTGATGACCGCATGTACTGGCAATGTGCATTATGCTACTCGTGGTACTGCACCCTAACACTCAATTGATCCGTCACGCTCTAACTGCCATTAAATTTGCAGTTGGTCAAAAATCTATCTATCAACAAAACGATCGATAAAATCGAAATCCGCAACGCTTTCTAAGTAAGGGTAGATACACTCTTTCTGACACTTAAACGGAGCGATGCCACATGGATTGAAAGCAGTTTTAAAGCACCGCCAAGTGTTTAAACTCGACAATATTGCAGTAGCACCAATGAGAAATCCTAATACAGTGATTATCGGTAAAGACGGAGATAACTGCACTTTCATATGATTCCTCAAAACACTTACAGGAAATCATGTGTTCTTTATGTTCAGTTTACAGACGGAACAAAAAAATAGAAAGCGAACCTAAAGGCTCTTGGTTAGCTGGTACTACAAAGACTTATAAGTTGAGTGAAAAAGAATTTTCTACTTGGAATTTTTGTACTTGAATCTACCAGTCCTGAAAATGTAGCTTATAACGAAAAGCCAATCAAAAGATTACACCATTACAAGTTATAAGATTGACCCTAATGGCACAACAAAACGTGCAGTGAAATGGAAAGCTATTGGCTTTGAAGAGTTTAACCACGAAACCGGCACTTCGGCTGCTGACTTAGGAATGAACAAAGCCTTCGTGGTTAACTAATATGTCTCAAAAGAAAGCGGTGAAGGTGGAGATGCTGCAGAACAAGGCGTATGAAAGCTTAACAAAAGCTAGATTTAAGGACCTTCTTAACGAATATAACACAGGTGCTTTCAACAGCTACCCTAAGGGAACTCGCAAGCAAATATTACAACTTATCGAATACAACTGGCGATGATGCTATTCAAAACACAGCTAATAGTTATTTGATTTCGCTCTGGTTACTATCGCATTCCTTTTGGTATATGGAAATGCTATCACAAATAGTGCAGACAACCCAAGTTCATATACAGACAGCCAATACAGGACAATATATTCTAAGTACCTTTAAAGATCACTTTAGGACAGGATATCAATAGTCCTTATATTAACCTCACAAAATGCTACAACTCCTGCAACACAAGCATCTATAGTATGGATGGATCAAGAGGGACTTGTAGAAAATTTATCTGTAATCTAATAGTGGAGCTAACTCGTTTGTAAACTCCATGTGCCTGCAGATAAAAATCAAAAATGGTAACGCTGTTATCGCTGTTAAAAAGACGCAAGTGGCAAAGTGATGTGAGTTTCAGCACCTTTGGTTCGACCAAAACAAAAGCCTCACAAACTATCGAATGCAGCAAACTATCAAAAGGATAAGTTCACTTTTAACAAGACATATCCTGGTTATGTTCTATTTAAATGGAAGGCAACAAGCTAGCGAAGTGGCACGTGTTGCACGTATGAAGGTTGAGCAAGAAGCAGGTAACAATGGCGAAAAGAATATCACTTATGTCACCACTACTCAAAATCCATACGCCGAAAGAGTATTCTACAACCTCTATCAATCTGGACGTAAAGATGCTTTTCCTGGAACAAACACTCTTTATGTCGGGGAATATAGTTGAACAAGGTGGTAATGACATCTCTATTGCCAATGCAATTCAAAAATCCTGAAAAAGATTTATAACAATGGAAATTCGTGGGATAAGAACTATAGTTATCTCAACATGTGGTCTATGAACACAACAACGCAAAAGGAAACCACCAATACTATAGTAAAAACGATTTACGATCCTAACCAGTTGGTTTCCACATGCCTCCTAGAATACTTTCTCTGGCATCACAACAACAGGTGTAACATCATTCAACAGAGCATATATCAATGCCCTGGTGCTTGGGACGATGGTTGGCACTTCACACTACAGATGCAACATCACCATCTACTATATACTATCCGGCGATAGGCTCACGCACTCTTCTGAAGGTAATCTATATGGTGTAAAAGGTAGAGGATATTATTGGACAGGAATTCCAGCCTCTTTGGAGTGCGGGTTGCGCTTTCAGACATTTCGGATCGTGGAGTAAAGTCCATTTACAGAGTTCACTCGCAGTCTTGCAGAGTTCTATTCGTCCTGTGGCAGACCGTAAATCAATGATTTCAAAAATAAATCAAATAAAGTAGGAATAATACGAAGATCACTCTCTATCCTATCCCACAAAGGGAGATCTTAATAAAATTAACTCAAAAGACAGACGATCCTCAATAGTAGTTAATTATTCATGACGGCAAAGGCAGGGGTTTTATAGAAAATCCTGCTTTTACTTTTGTTTTCCATCATCTTTTTAGAATTCTTTGTCTATAAAATTAAGCCCAACTCATCCTGTACGTTATCAAACAGCACATTTCGTCCCCCTGAATTGGAAACTGCTATCGATGGGTGGTGAAAGGTATAATGAGAGAAGGTTTCATGAATCGTTACCCGATAATTCATAACCCAAAGACGTATATTTAGGCAAGGGAGAAAGTCAAAAGACAGAGAAATAATAAAGCAAAATTCAATCAACAAAAAGATTGATAATACAACAATGAAAATATCAGAGTAAATAACTCACATTTTGAGTAGTTGTGCACTTTTGTTTGACAACGTACAATCAAACTTGTCATATGGTCGTTTATTTCTGTACAGAGTGAGTTTGGCACTCCGACGTTACAGGTGCAATACTCGCACTGGGGAATACAACACAATTATTCGAGAACATGGAATCAAAAAGTTCGAAAAGATATAACGCAATAACCAAAAGAATTAAAGCATTATTATAATGAAAAACATTTTCTATCATTCTCTTATTCACCCTGTATTCAATATGCCTACAAGCAGCAGGTATACATAGGAGTTGTAAAAGACTCATCTAATACCCTCTATTGTTGGCGTAAATATAACTATACGCACATTGGAGGGAACACAAGTGATGGAAAGAACACAATCTCTTTCTGATGGAACATTTATTCTGAAGGGTGTCAATCCGGGAAATTACACTCTTGTATGCACACATATAGGATATACAGACTACATTGCAGAAGTACAAGTAAACAAGGAAGCATCTTTATCTTAGGCACACTAATAATGTCTCCTCAGATGTGCAGCTGAAAGAAGTCATGGTTAGTATCAGTCGCAATGTTTTTACAGCAAACAAGCAAGCTATCTATCCCTCAAAGCAACAAACAGAAACCTCGGGAGGGGGACTGGATTTATTACAAAAACTCCCCATTCCACTATTGGATATTAACCCTTTTAATCGCACCATAAAGCTCTCTGATCCTTCGGGCTGGGGTGGCGATATTGATTAATGACATCCCTGCCGATGCCAATGAAGTGGCTGTATTTAGACCCCTAAACAGATACGATACGTGGAAGTCGTACGTAAACCAGGTATGAGGTATGGTGATCAACTCGCGATGGCAATTAATATCGTACTCAAACAAGCTAGAAATGGAATATCATTGGGAATGAACACCACCAATTCTATCCTTCTCAAGAGAGGAAACAACAATATCTTTGCCACTTACATTCGTGATAAATCCCAGTTCTCCGTTAATCAAGATGAGGATTACTCAAAACTATTCACGCCAAGAGTCAGAAGAATTACGACAATATCTCTTACCAATAATTCTTGGCATAGATTGAACAACAAACTCTACTGACGCGTACGCTATCGGCTACGCACGGTACAACGGTTAAATACAATTTTACACAGCCAAACACTCGTGTTTCAGGTACAAGGCTATATCACATCGCATCGTACTCCTAAGCTGAAAAATCGTTCCTCGTTCGCGAAACCGGAAAGAGCGACTACATTTATCACACCCATAATCGAGACGAATATAATTCAAACTGCGCTCAACTTGTATTTTAAAGAAATATCTACCCTAACAAGCAGATGCTTATGTTTAATGCGGTGGGTACGTCTATCAAACTCAGACTACGATTATCGTTATACCCAAGAGGACAATGGTTTTCAAACTCAGCTATGGTGTGGAAGGAAAGAAATCATCAGTTATTGGAGAAGCGAGATACAGCAAAGATTTTCGAATGGGTAGTTTGACTTCTGGTATACATTCTTTCTATGAGCACACAAACAACCACTATACGAGTAGCGTATCTAACGAAGGAAAGATGATAAACATGAGCTCTAAGGTCTACGTTCAGCTAGATGGTCGATGGGAAAAATTTTTCAGGCAGTGCAAATTTGGCCATAGAAGATCAGTATTACAAACAACAAAGTGATCGTTACCACAAGCAGATGTTTAGCCCAAGCGGTAAACTCAACTATGCCATCAATCAACGTCTGAGTTTGGAGTATGATTTCAATCTTGCATCTCGTCTTCCAGCCCACTGAGTTCTATGAATAATGCTGCGTATCAGATTGACCAATGGGGAGCGTCGCGTGGGAAATTCTGGTTTGAAGCCATTTAATCATTGAGCATTCGCTAACGTTAGCTTATTACACTCAAAAAGTGCTATGCTATGTTACAAGGGACATACATGTACAAAAAATGCAATTATGCCAACCTAACTCGTACGGAAGAAGAGAATGAACACGTCTTTTTGACAATGGTGTCGGAAATCAACGTGACTTTCAAACAATTGGGTTTTTGACGGCATATTTGCGCTATACATTATTTCAAAATAAACTGGTATTGAGTGGCACGGGAAGTTACATTCACTACCATGCTGATAGCGAACTTTACAATAATCGCCTGGTTTTTCTTTGGCAATTTGGGAGTTGAGAGTTATTTAGGTAAGCTTTATCTCTCGGCTAACATACGTAGTCGCTACAATGCCCCTACACGCTGAGAGTATTTGGTACAATGAATACGCTAGCTCTCTTAGCGCGATGTACAAGTGGAAGAACTATCAATTAGGATTGGTATGGGAGCAACCTTTGCAATCTACTGGAACGAATAGTAGTGTCATAACAACGAATAATGTTGTGCGAAAGATGTCATATCAACGCAACCTTGAGGCGGGTAACCATATTCTCCTTACTTTCTCGTGGAGGTGGGATCATGGTCTGAAATCAAAGGCTCAAGATATAGAGCTAGATAATAAGGATACAAATGCTAGTATTCTCAAATAAATCGATTTATGAATCAAACTACTACTACCACAATCGTAAACAATAAAATTTGGGAAATTGTATTGACTCGTTTTAAAGGATTGCCTGCATGTTATGCCGATAATGTAGAAGAGTATCGTATGTATATTCCTATTATAGAACTAGCTAAATAGAGGATAGTAATCCTTTGCCGGTTTGAAACTACGAATGAAGTAGAATCTCCATCAATTCTAGTTGAAATTAACGATGAAAGTAGTGTTATTAGCATACATTCTAGACATCCCTTCAACCTGTAAGTGTTTTTAGGGTGGACGTCTGAAAATGCAAAGAAATCCCAATGGAACTCCGTCATAGAACATATAGGTTCACACTGTATAGATGTAAATATGGAAATAGATTCTATTTGTACGTTGTCAAACAAAAGTGCACAACTGCAAATATAGTTATTTACTCTGATATTTCATTGTTTTATTATCAAAAATCTTTGTTGATTGAATTTTTGCTTTATTATTTCTCTTATCTTTTTGATTTTCTCCCTTGCCCTAAATATACGTCTTTGGGTGTAAGATTATCTAACGATTCATGAAATCTTCCTCTCATTATAATATTTCACCCTAGCCATTGTTTTCACGACTTTTATTTACTTAAAACAAATCATCATCAAAGATTATATAAAGAACAAGCAGCAACGTTATTAAGCCGTTGCTGCTTGTTTTATAGATACCACTTATATTGCTATAAGCCTTTAATCGAAATCTACAACGGTGATTCCTGCTCCACCAAACTGCACATGTTCGTCTTTAAAAGATGAAATGGCAGGAATGGTATTGAGATATTGTCGAATGAGTGTACGCAATATTCCGTTTCCTGTTCCATGCAAAATACGCACTCGAGGCATACCTACCAAAGTGGCATCGTCAATAAAATGCATTACTTTTTGTTAGTGCCTCATCGCCTCGAAGTCCACGAACATCAAGATCTTGGTGGAAGTTCTGCTTTCGACTCTCAATGGCTTGGCGGGTTTCTTTACTGATATTATATACCGTTTTTAGTTGTCTTTGCTACCTCTTTTGCTGCTTTCTAACTTATTGAGGTTGATCTTTGTGCGCACATCGCCCACTACAACTGTAGCATTATTGCCCATAATTTGTTCGATGGTACCAACTGAAGAAAGTCCTTTTATACGAACGGTGTCGCCCACAACAAGTTGTTTCTTTTCTGTGGCAACAGGCTTTTGAATGGCTCTAAGAGCTGCAGCCGCCTTATTCTCATTCTCCTTTTTCTTTTTATGCTTCTCGTGACGTTCTTTGCGTTGCTTTATCTGTTCTATCTTTCGAGCTATCTTCTCGTCTTGAGCTTGTTTATCAATATCTTGAACCCGCTCTTTAAAGATGTTCAATTCGCTTTCGCAACTGGCGATTGCTTCTTTTCAGCTTGTTTCAACTAATTTCTCGAATGGTATTCTATCTTCTTATTACTCTTTCAAGAGTTCTTCGGCTTTGTTCTTTTGGCTTTTCGAAGAATGTCTTTACGACTTTGATTGAGTTCGGCGATCTCTTTCTCATACTTTTGAATAACCTGCTCGATCTCTTTCTCACGCTTATGCACCGTTTGTCGCTTATTTTCCCAATAGCGTTTGTCACGAACTATATCCTGAAGATATTTATCACTTTGGATATAATCGGAGCCAACGAGTTCAGATGCCTCTTGAATAACGCTTTCAGGAATACCTGTTTTGCGAGCAATCTCGATAGCGAAAGAGCTTCCTGGCTGTCCTATCGACAATTGGAAGAGGGCTTGCATCTCTTTTCTATCATATAACATAGCTCCATTCACCACGCCTTTGTGACTATCGGCAAAATGCTTTAGATTTTGATAGTGTGTAGTGATGACGCCAAAAGCTTTTTTATTATAGAACTGATGCAACATTGCTTGCGCCATGGCTCCACCCAATCTGAGGCTCTGTTCCACTTCCAAACTCATCTATCAACAACAGGGTTTTTAGGGTTGCAGTGGCGCATCATCATCTTCATATTGAGCAAGTGACTCGAATAAGTACTGAGGTCGTTCTCTATACTCTGCTCGTCACCAATATCAATCATGATACTTTCGAAGATGCCCATTGTAGAATTTTCTGCCATTGGCTACAGAAAGTCCGCATTGAAGCATATATTGCAACAATCCAGCAGTCTTCAAACAGACGCTCTTTCCGCCTGCATTGGGTCCTGAAATGATAAGGATATGTTGTTCAGAAGAGAGTGTGAGATCGAGCGGAACAACCTTTTTCCCTGCTTGGTTAATGAGCGTTGAAGCAAAGGATGCACGGCTTGTACCCAATCAACATGAGCATACGACTTTACAACGGGCTCGATGGCATGGAACTGCTTTTGCCAGTCTACTTTTTGCCCTTATCGCATCAACCTGAGCAAGAAGCCAATAAGAATCTTTCATCTCATCTAATTCGGGACGAATGGTATTAGCAAATTCGGTGAGCAGAGCGTATAATCTCACGTCGCTCTTCGTTTTCTAACTCTCGAATTCTATTATTTGCCTCTACGACCTCAGCGGGTTCGATGAAGACGGTCTTTCCTGTTGCCGACTCATCGTGCACAATTCCACGTATCTTTCGTTTCACTCCTGGAGGCGTTGGGATAACCAATCGACCATCTCGAAGGGTTGGGTGACGTCTTTCTCTATGAGTCCTTCTTGCTGAATGCTACGAAGAATGCCATTAAGAATGCGAGATACTGAGCCTTCTGATCTTACTTAGCTCGGTTCTTATATTATATAATGGGCGAGGCGTTGTCTCTTATCTTTCCCAAACTTATCGAGCATCTCCCTATTCGCTTTAAAAACATGGGGAAAGACATTGATATTAAAGTGTGAGTTGGTGTAGGGTTGGATACAAAAACTGGCTTTTTCGAGGTGGCATCGCTACTTTCTGTGCGTGACAAGAAAGCAACCACATCTATAATGGCCTTGAGCGAACGCTGAAGATGCATCAGTTCGTGCTCTTCAGGATAGGGTCTTTTCGATTCGCAAACGAGCTAACAAAGGGACGCATATCATAGAAATATTGAAGAGGGGAACTCATCTTCTTGCTCTTCAATTCGCTAAAATTTCTTTTTATTTCATCTAATCGTGACAGATATAAAATCATGATCAGTTGAAAAAGAAATCAAGTCGATCTGTTCCTTTCACAAGCACCGATAAACAAAGAGTTTTCAAGATATCACGAATCTCTTTGAATCCAATCTTATGTTCAAAAATCTTTGGGATAAATCATAATACAAAAGTAGTGTAAGTTCACTTAACTACAAAATAAAGATGAAAAAGTATCAAAAGAAATTTTTGGGTTTAAATAAATTTCTTTACCTTTGCACTCGCTTTAGAATTAGAACACAATATTCTTTCTAAACAAGGAGAGATGGTAGAGTGGTCGATTACAACGGTCTTGAAAACCGTCGCACTGAGAGGTGCCGGGGTTTCGAATCCTCTCTCTCACGCAAAACAAGGGGTGTAAATCAGCAAGTTATGCATTTGCACTTTATTGCCACCTTAAGAATTTAGAGCAATAAAAACTGCACCCAAAGCAATCAATCTGGGTATGACTTTTGGTATAGGAGAGTTCTGTTCACTTCTATAACGATAGAAACGACCTCTGATCATTTGCTAGCTCAGCAGAACAGCATTGTGGTGACTGCCTATAGTGGAGTAACTAGAGGCAGGGTGCAACTTTAAGTCAATAAGTCAAATCTGTTCCGAACCCACTGGCTATTATTTTTGGGGGAGTATGTTTATTGCATGCCTTCCAGTTGGATACGTTTTTCTGCACCTCACATGTCGGTACACAGATCAAACACGCGATTTATTGCACGACCGGCAGCCACATAATATACCCGATGTAGTTGTTGTCATTTGGGTTTTTGGTGACAACAGGAACTCTAAGTCTTTTTCCCTCTTTCAGAACAACAAACACGTTATCATACTCCTCTCCTTGACTTATGGATTGGTTTTATGCTTGTTATTGAATCACAATGCACTTCCTCAGGGCAGCATCTGCGTACGTGTGGTTCTGCAGAAATCCCTGATTGCCGTGCCTTTAATCTTGGATTTATTTTCGACATGCTAAATCATTTACCAGAAAATTACAGAAATCCATCAGACTTCCGTCTTTGTAGTCTTTATAGCCATCCAGCAAGTATCTTGCAGGCACGATGGTTTGAATCCTATCGCGATCGATGATATCTCAACTGATGCCAAGCGACTTTCGCAAGCTGATCTATTCTCATGTATATCTACTGCTTATCAACGCCTTTATCACCATCTGACGCCTCTGCACTGCTGCTATCAAAATCCGATCTCTAATATATTCTCTACCTCGCACTCGTTCTTTTTACGCATGGAATTGCGCAGTATGTTTTTGAAAGGCAAGCGATTAGCGGCTTTCGTCAGTTCCACTCTTTTCTATACACTGTTGGTAACAGTTAAACGCACATCATCGACAAACACTCGCATCATTCTCTCCTGATCCATTCAAGCCAGTCTTGCGAAAAATCAAGTTCTGACAATATTCAGCAAGTTCTATTATCTGCTTCACGTGCTACTTCTTCCTCGTATTATCATACTCCCGCATTTTCTGGGACAGTAAAGCTGTCAAATTGCTGCACTGTGCACCTAGAAAAATCATAGATTGATTGTGCTTCATCGCCAACCACTCTCAATTATCCCTCATTGCCCTAACAGCTGCTCAAGTCAATCACAAAAAGGTACTGTATCTTGAAATTCATCCACGAAAAATATTGGGTATCAGCCTTTATCAATGTGTATATGTTGAGTATCTCGAAAAGCAGAATCTGAAAAATACAAAATGTCATCAAAAAGACATATACCCTCTACTCCATAGCGCATCTTTTTGAACCCCATATAGCAGTTGCCAACGAACCACTTGCCGAACTTTGTTGGGAACCTTGGTTTTGATATCGATGTATGCGTAAGGTTTGAATAATGCCACTGGCATTATTCAAAACCGTGCAGATAGCTTCGACATTCACCCATGACTTATTAATAAGCTTCAATACTGATATAGCTATTCTTCTGGACTTTAGAAATTAGAGTCATCTATAACCACTAAGTTTGCTCAACTCCAGCCCAAATTCTGCCACCTAGATGAATATAGGCTTTTACTATATGTGGCATACAAGAAACTATGGATTGTACATAGCCTCAACCACGTCATTCCATATTCAAACGGTGAAGTAATCGTATCGATACCACGTTGGTATAAGTGATACAGCCACCTTCCTCACACATCAAGTTTGTGGCTATTTTGATCATCCCACATTCTTGATATGAGTTTATCAGCTAAGTGTCTTTCCGAGCACCAGGCCCGAGCAGTCACCTTAAATGGTCTCAGTCTATAGGTATGGTTGTTCTGATTTTTGATGATAGCAGCCATTTTGACGCATCAATAATATATTGGGGAACATGAAACTCTTTTTCTTTTTCTGCTCTGGTTTCTCTAGGTTATCCATAAGTGTCACGCTTTAGTTCCAGCGACCTACTGCCTTTTGAAACGGAGTTCAAATAACGCGATGCAAGTAAGGCTTTTTCTCTTTCTTCATCCTCCCACCCCGGATTGGTCTATTGATGACTTTATACGTGTAATAGCCTCACTGTTTCTGTATTTACCCATCATCTTGTTCACATCCAGTTCTGCATCATCATTGGCTTTTTATCTCGTCCCTGATTGGACACAGAGTCAGTCAATCAATGATCACACATTGGGATTCTCACGCATTAGGTCATACTCCAGCGTTTTTCCACACGTTACACTCGCCTGTAGAACCCTAATGTTAGATGGACTACACATTGATCTCACTCTGTATCAGCATGATGCTATGAGTCCGTAGTTGTCTGGTAGTCTATATTGCACTCATATGGGTAACAACTTCACACCCTTTCGTCATCTCCTCGACAGGGGGTCACATCAGTCAAGCAGACAATCTTCTTGTTGATGGTATGGATTTTTCGTATCAAACAACTTTAAAAAGTGGTTGAAATCAGCGACCTCCCATATTCACCACTGCACGTGCTCATCGTAAGGTTCTTATTCAAATACCTAGCAAAGACCGAGCAGCAACTCCTCTGCAATGCCCTCGACAGAAAATCAATCTGTTAGCAAAGAACATATCCGCTGTAGTTGCAGTCCAAAAATCTCATGAACATATTGCTTGGATCACCATATCATTAGAGCTCTTCATATATGGCACTGGATACCAACGTTGATCTGTCCCAACGCAGGTGAGGTTAAGCAAATTAAAGTCATCCAGTTTTACCGTAGAGCACAATTTGGTGGGAATGAGGTCATGAATATCGACGCACATGCCTTATTCCACTATTGTCCTGCAGAAACTTTAGGAACTTATGCTGCATGGCTGGATGTCAAAATGTTGTCACATTCCTCTACAGCAAGGAATGAGAGTACCTTGGCATTGCGTTTCATGAGCAATGTTTCCGTCTGCCCGCATCTTTTGCAAGCAAAAGCGACATATATATAAGATTGTTAGGGCACCAGCCCATTATATGTAGCAGGCACTTCTGCTACTCAACAGCTATTTGATAACATTCTCATCAATCAGAGAACATCTCATTCTCTCGTCACCGTTCCATCAAAATCTGGTTCGGCTCCATTAAATGTTGCGCCTGTATCAAAGTCGTACTCAGATACGTTTTTCCCATCCTGTAACCTTATTTTGTAAAGTTTGCATCAATGGCCTAGACTGTTGGACACAAAAATCATCTCTTGAGGCTTTTAATTGTTCCTTTATCTCATCCTCTGTCTTTTTGACATCGTTTCAACTGAGCAATCAATGAAAAAATTGGCACATCCCTAAGGGCGGATTATAACTGCACGTATAGGTCATGATCACCGACATCGCGAATAGCATCAGGAACTGAAGTCATCTGCCCAACGTCTCATTGATGCTGATACCAGCAGCCTGATTACCTCCCGAGCGACTACTTTTATAGAGTCTGATGTAGTCTTTGTCTATACTCTTCATATTTCTTTGGCTGTAATCGCGTTAGCAACATCTGCCCTTATAGTTTTTGCTCTGGCTATCATCCAGTTTAAACTCGTATCTATATTCAGCCTCTTCGCTTAATGCTGGGTCTGTCTATCACATAGCAAACAGCGCCATATCTGTCAGGAATATACAGCTTTTCATCTGCACACTTCTACGTAAGACAAGAGTTGGCTTGACCGTGGTGACTGCCGTTGAAGCTCTGCCATCTGTCTCATAAAACAAGTCACTGGTACCCTAATCTGATGACCACTATATAGCCAAGCACTTACTGCATTGTAGCGGAGCAGGTTACTTTTACCGGTGTTATTATGACCTATTATAACATTCACTCCTTCGATGAAAAAGGTATAAAGCCTCTAAAAGCTTCGGAAGTTTAATATATTAATCTCCTTGATATACATACTATTTTCAAGTCTATACCACTCATCTAAAAATAGGTGTTCTGGTTTTCAATACTATGCGATGTACCGCCTATGCTACTACCATATAAAAAGATGTTTAACATGGCTACCTTCTGTCTCAGAGATGGTAGAACTTTGATATTCTAATGTAATGTGGGCAGACTTCAATAAGTCGTTTTTCACCCTTTATTGCAAAACTGTGTGTAGTTTTACTGTCGTATTCACTTCCTACGTAATCAAAAGAAGGACGAGAGCAGATATATAAAGTTATCCAGAGGAAGTCCAATAGAAATATATAGAAACACCTCTGTATATTGATTTCTCACAATGAGATGACGATATTTCCCATATTGTGTCCATACATCTATATGGCTTGCTGAAATTATTTTTCAACAACTGATATTTTCACGAGATGGTATGCTGAGCAGTGATGCAGAAAGAAGTAAAATGCAGGTAAGGCCAACACTATAATACTAAATGAAAAGTGTGGTTGCCTTTTATAATAGTTTTTAATCTTACTCCTATCGATATTAGTTGGCATTACATCCTTTTTATGGGACTAAAGTCTATCTTCTGGAACTGCATCAATTAACATTAAAATAAATGAGAAGAATAGACCAGCAAAAAGTGATAGAGCCGGACACAACATATCCTGCAAAATCCTTACCAAAAGCTCATCTACTGTTGTATTGAAACCACAACTGAAATCATTAGTATCCCCCATTGGATTTTGGTAAAATAATATCGTGAGCTTGTTCTTTTCTATGTTTGACGTTGTGCTATTAACTTCTGCATATTGAAAAAGATGTATCACTGATCTAAACTTTTTAACGCTCTAAAACCTCATAAATATCTCTGGTTTTATATTTCGTTCAGCTTTAATTTCTTTTTAAAAGTTTATGGCAATATTCCTGTATGGCTTTTGAAATCAGGAAAGTCCTGTTTGCTCGTCTGAAGTAATTCCTTCATCCGAAAAGATAAATGGTAGGTCTTATCACTTTTGAATATCCTTTGAGATATCATAATTAGCATTTCTCCCTGTCATTCAGCGGTATAGATTCGACCTCACCTTCACCGAGGGTCTGTTGGTCAAGTGTCATTTTTGAAACTTCTTGCATAATTCTCTCTGTTCCTCTGAGTTTATAGGCAGTTTTTGTCGATATGGTCTTATACGGAACTTCAACCTTCAAATTCTTTGTGCCTCTGGCACTTTGCGAGACCTTTCGTCAGTGGCAAGGCGATGTAAAACTGAAACATTCGTATAGCTGCAGATTTTTCATATTTTTCAGAGCCGTCGAACAAATGGTTCCACATCTCTACCTAAAGTAATTATCACATCCTCTACAATTTCTCTTAGCGAATTATACTATAGGACCTGAATACTTTCGTATAGG